>MTLE01000127.1_pt1 | contig 86275 bp, 74 predicted proteins | sample 1982461 | NCBI WGS metagenome assembly MTLE01 (sample SAMN05712605, study PRJNA340218) | biofilm metagenome | isolation source: sample SPL anode biofilm adapted to -200 mV | place: USA | collected 2012-02-03 | reverse complement strand
GGGAGAGTAGGCCGCCGCCGGTTTTTTGTCCCGGTCTCCTACGAGACCGGGACTTTTTTTTTACTTTTGCAGGGATTATTTTGACAGTGATATGAAATTCAGATTATCCATAATCTTTGGATTAAGCCTGTCGTGGTTGTTAATATCCAATGCAAATGCTGCTTGTAACTACAAGCTTGATTCTTTGTATTTTCCATTTCCCGACTCCTTAAAGCTTAAGAGCCTTTTTGTTTACAAGGTAAATCCTGAAAACATGGCTCCTGAATTCTCAGAATACGACACCAGCTTATTTGGTGCCCAAAATGTGATGGCGCTGAAGAGGTATTCTGTGGGGGGAATTAGCACGGGTAACAATGGAGGGGCGATTGAGCCCATTGACTTTTTCCTCAGACAGGAGAATGAAGACTTTCTGTTTGTTAGGAACTTTCTTCCTTATATGAATACCCCAACAAACTTGCCTATTATTAATTCAAAAAAACGGTTTACTCGTCTCGGATACTCGACGAACAAAAAATCTATAGGCGAACAAACACTTGAAATAACACATAACCAAAATATTGTGCCAGGGTGGAGTGTGGGTTTAAAACACAACGGATATAGTACTGCAGGCTTCTACCAGAATCAAGGCACTCGTGATAACAGCTTTATACTTTACTCCTCGTTTTACGGACCAAGGCTAAAGAGCTATGTAGCTATAGCATGGCAACGAATGCGCGTAAAGGAGAACGGGGGGGTGTTGGCCGAAAAGTATGTTCGGGATACTATAATGGAGTCACAAAATGTGCCAGTTATTTTGAACAACGCAAAGAATGAGATTAGGGGAATACAGATATTTGCGTCGAATAGCTATGGCATTGTGCAAGGAGCTCAAAAGGGGAAGGCTGGGGAGCCGTATCTGGAACTTAGGCACACCCTGAAGTATGATCGCTTTAGCCGCGTGTTTTCCGACAATCCTACAACACATACCAATGGCGTGAAGTATTTTGACAACTACTTCATAAGTAATACAACAACAAACGACTCTAGCTACTATCGAAACTTAACGAACGAGTTAACTCTTTCCGGAAATTTTCTTGGCGGGCTTAATCGAGCAATGAAACTATACGTTAAGGGTGGGTTGGAGCTGGAACGCTACTATTCTTGGAGACCAAATTTCTTTTTGACTAAGCTCTCTAACACAAATTACAGCAATCTTTATGCTGGAGCAGGTTTATTTACCCGCTTAAAGGGGGTAGATTTGTCGGTGTATGCCAAGAGCTATGTAAGTGGTAGAAAGAGTGGCGATGTGCTGCTAGCAGGAAAAGGAAATTTCGTTTTTTCAATACTTGGATTTCCCGTAAATCAAACCGGGTCGCTATCTATCTCCTCGAAAACGGTTGACTATTTTACCACTGAATACTTCTCCAACAATTTCCAGTGGAGCAACACCTTTAAAAAGATTAATGAGCTTCGTGCCAGCTATACGCTCACACTTCCAAAGCTAAGGACTACTGCCGAGGCTAGGTTGGAAACCGTTGGCAATTACGTTTACTTCGACACCACTGCGGCTCCTGTGCAAAACAGTGGGCAGGTTTCGGTTGCCAGCATTTTTGTGAGAAATCACCTGCGTATCGGAATCTTACACCTTATTCATCAGGGAGTAATTCAAACTTCTACGGATGAAATGGTTATACCTCTTCCAAAGATTGCGTTAAAAGCTTCTTACTATGTTCAGTTTTCTCTCGTAAAGAACGTGCTGTATACTCAAGTTGGGACAGATATATTTTACAACACCAAGTTCTATGCAGATGCCTATCAGCCAGCAACTGCTCAGTTCTACCACCAAAGAATTCGAAAGTTAGGCGCGTACCCTAATATTAGTGGATTTATTAACTTTCAATGGAAAAGAGCACAAATCTTCTTAAAATACGACCATCTCAGCCAGAACTGGTTCGGGCGGGATTACTTCTCCGCATACTCTTATCCCATAGGCGATCTCTCGTTTAAGTTTGGCGTCTACTGGAATTTCTACGATTAATAATAATTGTTTGAACTTTACTGAATTGTTTACGTTTAGTTCCTTTGTGAAAAAGAGCTTTAATGAATCTATTTACTTCTAAGAAACATTTTACAGCATTCTTTGCATTTTTTCTAGTATTTACGCTCAGCTGTAGCCAGTTGAATCCCAAAATTGGGGGCGTAGGCAAAAATGCCAGCATCTCTGCAATTCAGCATCGAGGAAAGCTGGTAGCTGTAATTGAAAACTCCGGTTTATCATTTTTTGTGGATAAAGGGCAGCCAATGGGCTACCAGTACGAAATGCTATCGGCACTTGCCAAAAGTATTGGTGTACCACTTGAACTCATACCTGTTGACGATGCAGCTGAAGGATATCAGTTTCTTAAGGCGGGCAAGTGCGACATCTTGGCCATGAATCTGGTTCCCAACAAGTCGATTATAAGGAAATTTTCCTTTACTATTCCCCACTCGGAATTGATGCTTGCATCCGTTTCAAGGTTGGATTCTACCTCCAAGGCGACGGTATACCTTACCGATGACCTAGCTCAAGTTACCGGGCTGGAAGCCTCTATTGGTAAGCAATCTGATTTGATGAAAGCAACTGGTCATAATGCCGATGAGTTGCTGGAGCAGGTGGCTGTGGGTGATATCGACAGAGCGATTGTAAGTTACGCACAGGCTCGGATTGGTCAACTTCGCTACCCGTCTCTTAAGGTTACTCCACTCCCAAATCTACAGGAGGATGCTTGCTGGGCGGTGAATCGTGACTCCCGCGTATTTCTCGAAGAGATCAACAGCTGGATGGCTGGATTCTTACAAAGTTATGATTATAAGCAAATTGCTTGGAAATATTTACAAGATAATGGGGTGTACGATCGCTATGCCGACGCACTCCTCAACCGGGGAGAGAATGCTATTTCTCGATATGATAATGAAATAAAGCATTTTAGCGATCAAATTGGATGGGATTGGCGGTTGCTGGCCTCAATAATTTTTCAGGAGTCAAGGTTTAAGCCAAATGTAACATCCCAGGCTGGTGCATACGGATTAATGCAGATTATGCCCATTACGGCCGAGCATTTTGGCGTAGATGATATTGCTAACCCTAAGAATAACATTCGGGTAGGGGTAATGCTGCTTAGCACGCTTGAGCGTCACTTTGAGAAAGAAGGAATAGATGAGAGTGAACGAATTAAGTTTGTTCTAGGGGCCTACAATGCAGGCTTGGGCCACATTGAGGATGCTCGACGCTTGGCCGAAGAATACCACCGTAATCCGAACTCTTGGCGCGATGTTGATTTTTTCCTGCGAAAAAAGGCAGAACCAAAGTACTACAAGGATCCGGTAGTAAAATCTGGTCGTTTCACGGGTGTGGAAACATCTAATTTTGTAACAGAGGTGCTGGAGCGGTACGGTCACTACCGTAGCCTAGCTATGAGTTAGCTTTGGCAAGGGATTATGGGCGATATGTCGGTGAATTCAGCGAGTATCATTGCTGTAGCACCCCAGATCATCTCCTCACCTGCCTTAAAATAGGGGGTAGATACGGGTTCGTTATCCAGCACAAGCGTTTTTACTGTTCGTGCGTCGGGTTGAACCAGCGTGCATACTGGAACCTCTATTATGTACTCCACCTCTTGTAGATTTGGAAAGAATTTGGGTTTAGACCAAACTACACCTACCACAGGAAGCACTAGGTGATTGCTTACCGGAATAAACAGTGGTGTTAGTGTTCCAAGAATAGTCACGCTCTCCTGAACAATGCCAACCTCTTCCCATGTTTCCCGGAGTGCTGTTTCCAGCAGTGAACTATCGGTTTTTTCCTTTTTCCCGCCAGGGAATGCCACCTGACCGCTATGAAACCCATTGTAGGTTTGCCGCTTGATGAAGACGAGTGTAGGTTCGCCATCGTTGGGAAAAATGGGGAGCAGAACAGCGCTTATCTTGGTTTTTTCATCGGGTTTGGTGTGGCTTAATAGCCTTGCCCTCACAGCAGGAGCCATTCTTCGCTGCGAATCTTCTCCCGGAAGAGGGGTGTGAAGGTTGTTGCGAAGGGCATTTACATAATCGTTGAAGAATTCGGCACCCATTTATAACAATACATTTCTCTACTCAACGGTGCAGGTTGTGAATTGTTCTGCTTTTTCGGGAATATTTTAATTTGAGTTGTTGAGCGTCTCTTTTATTTACAGCTTAAAAAAAGAGGCCGTCATATGTGACAGCCTCTTTTCAATTGGGAACATAAGTAATGGAGTTACCTTTATTCGGTAATTATAGGTACAAGGCAGATATTATGTTCCGTTCCACAGGGAAATTTACATCTGGCGTAATCGATGCACTCATACCAGCCTCCGGTAATCTGTTTTTGCTCGCTCTTGCTGAGCTTTATTACACCTTCTAAGTCGTTCAATTTTTTCATTATAAGCAATGAATAAGTTCGAAATATCTCCTGAACAATTAATGACACACAGGAGGAGTTATGTCAAGTATCTTCATCATTAAAATCTGTTGCTATTGTTGCTTCTCCACTAGGTGGCATCCTTCGTGTGTGAGGCAATTTCTGCACCAAAGAAGATCATCGCAATTACCACCACCGGTGATTTGTTTTTGTTCGGTCTTACTGAGTTCTTTAACTCCTTTTAATTTTTTTAAGGTCTTCATAATTTGTAGTTTTTTTAAGTGACATTATTCTTTTAACTAAATGCAGAACATCGTGCAAACGTAGTTAACACAACACGTTCCTGGAGGGCATGGATGCTGTAAATCGCATGCCAATTTGCCTCCACAAAGAGACTTTTGCTCATTCTTGCTGAGCTCTTTCATTCCTTTTAAGTCTTTCAGCTTTTTCATGATTACTAGTTTTAGTGGTTGATTATTTTCTGAGTGTTTATATACACTCAGGTTTGTGTCTATATAATTAATTATCCCAAGGTAATGAACGTGGTATGCAAACTCCATTAATGCAAATGTCTTCAGGAATGCACTGTATGAGCTTGCAGCGATCTATTCCTCCATTAATGGTTCTTTGATCGCTTTTACTAAGTTCTTTCACTCCTTTTAATCCCTTAAGAGTTTTCATAGCAACAAATGTTTTGTTGGTTAAATTCTAAGGATAAGAATAGGAGGCTGGTAACCCCAGCCTCTCATTCGCTTAATAGTTCAAGCCGATAATTTTAGCAGCTGTATCTGTCGGGACGGCAAAGTCCACCGCAGCAATGAGAGCCAGTTGGGCAGGTCATATTGGGCTCAATACATGCAAGACCGCCAGTGAGTGCTTTTTGCTCATTCTTACTGAGTTTTTTCACCCCTTTTAATTCATTTAACTTTTTCATAATTACTAGTTTTGATGGTTTGGTTGATTTTCTCCTGAACATTTATCGACACTCAGGGATTGTGTCCTTTATTTTGAAGCCCCTCTCTAGGCTTCTACTTTAATTGCTGAAGCTTCTTGAGGAGCTTCTTCTTCCGTAGTTTCTTCAAGCAGTTCATCCATAAAGTAGAGAAGATCCATACGGTTATACTCCTTGGGAAAGGATTGCCCGTTGACTAAAATTTCGGGTGTGAAGTTGATACCGTTCTGCCTGCACCATCCCTTCTGAGTTGCGAGCGTTTTGGCATATTGCTTGCTTGGCTCCTCCCACTTGTTGAGCCATGCTGTTGGCGGCAACTCCCCGTAAATATCGTTCATGGCGAGCAGGCATAGCTCTTCACCAGCGTTGTTGTATATTTCTATCAACCTAAGGGCAATGTGTCTATCCAGTGAATTTTCATCCTCACTTACGTTAAACCGGATGACAATGCACGTTGCCCTATCGTTTCTTTTGAGTAAGCCCTCCACCAGCTGGTGCGCCTCTTTACAAAAGCCACAGAGCGGATTGGTGACCACCACAATACTGAGCAACGGATTTTCAACTTTGCTTCCTAGAACTATCTCGAATCGATTGTCGATGTGGATATTAATGCTCTCGGAGCGATTGATGAGTGACTCATAAATATTGAAGCTTCGCTTGAATCGGTAGTGTTCCACCTTTAATGAGTATAGTTCTCGCTCTTTTTTCAACTTTGGCCAAAGCGATTGCCAAGCGGCAAACGTTGCCACGAAGCTGAAAAGAATCAGCGCTTCGCTTTTTGAGTTGGAGAGAATTGTGCTTGTGTTCAGATTTGTGAAGAAGAGAGCCATTGCCTGAAGCCATAGCACAGAAACCACACTTAGGCATAGTGGACACCATTTGCGAACCACCCTATACTGATAGTAAATGGAGTATACCGTAAATGGGATGGCCAGCAGCGTTATCAATACAATTAGACCATCGCTTCCACCACTGGTGATGGTAAATAGCCACGAAAGTATCAACGAGGCAAAGTAGATAATACCGATATCGCTGAATTTCATGATGCCGAAAAGAGAGGCTCCTTTCGAATTCATTACTGCATCGCAGCTGCTTTTTTTGTGCTCTTCGGAGCAAAACTTGTCCAGTACTTTTGAGTGCAATCCCAGTTCATGCTGCACAATTAGCACACAAATGGCAACACCCGCAAAGGAAAGTGCAAAATGGAGAAACTGAAACAGGCTAGGTCCACTTAGGAAGAAGATAATGGGTAGCATTGCAACAGCAGCAAACAAGGCAACCTTAGTAAGATTTATTTTCTTTGGTTTGGGAGTTGCTTCTTGTTTCTCCTCCTCAACTATTACAATTATTCCTGTCCAGGTTTCTAGAAAAAAATCGCTTGATATACGTTGTTTGTTTTTGTTATCAAATGTTAGTTCAAAGTCCTGATCCAGCTTGCTTACTAGGGCATATCGGTTTCCTTGCAGCAATGCCAAAAATGTTGTGGGCAGCAGGTCCAACGTTTCGCAGCTTTTCGGGACTTCTAGTGCATAGTTTTTTATGGCAAAGTGATCTAACACGCCCGTAACCGAATGCAGGCTGGGGTAGGTGGGGTGGCTTAAAATTTGGAACTCCAGTTCCTCATTATCTACCTCAATTTTATTCTTCTGTAAGAGTTTTTTTAAAAGGTAAGCAATAGGTTCCTTCATAGTATGCGTGATGGTTTTGGTTTCGTGGTTGGTTTTGGCTAGTGGTTACGATTCCGCTGTTTTTCATTTTTATGTTCTTAAGCAAACTTAGACCATAATTGGTTTGAGCGCAACAGGGGATAGTGCACTATAGAGTGGTTGCCCTAGGTTTGGGTGTCCAATGGGTGAGATTTGGCGTGAACGCCTAAATTTTTTTCAGAATGCTTTTTTTGAAATGGCTTGCCTTGCTTTCGGCCAACGGTATGGCACCATTTGCGGTGACCAGCTGACATCCTTTCCCCTTGGGCGTGTACTTTTCGATATACTGCAGGCCAACAATGTGGGAGCGATGGCAGCGGAAAAACATTGCCGGATCCAGCTGCATCTCAATGTCCTCCATTTTGCCAATGCCGGTTATCGGTGCTGGCGAAGAGGTTACAAATACCTTTATTCTTTTATTGTCGGCTTCGATGCGGATAATATCTTCGAAACGAATGAGCTGAATCCCATCGGCGGTTTTGAGATGTAGCCGAGAAATTGGCATGGATTGCTTTGGAGCAGTCATGGCAGTTGGTTTTGGTTTCATTATTTTACGAAACGTTACATCTGGCTGGATTTTCGTTTCGTTAGTTGTTATTTGGCTGTTGGTTGCCACAATGTATGAAATTTATGGGTATTTCACCATCATATTTATTAACTGCCTGATTATAATAGCCTAATACAACCTCTATGTGAGAGTCGTATCAGTGGCCAATTTTTGTTATTAGGAGGTTTTGCTCTGCTAGGGTTTTGGTAATGCCGATGTAAGGCATGCTACACTATTCCAAGGATACGTCTTTCGTAGAGGAATATTATGTGACTGATAGACATAGCGTTGCAGTAGATGCTGCTGAAGGAAGCATCTACAATTCGGATATAAGGATTATTAGTGGAATAATGCTGTGCCGCTAGAGAGTGGCTGTGCAATACTTGAACTCCCTATTGTTCCTAAATTCGGCTATAGGGTAAGTAACCTATCCCCCGATTTAAGGTAATCGGTAAATGGCTGCCCTATGTACCTTACGGTTACCCCAAGGCTGGTGAGCGTATCGGTTACCCCAAAGCTGTCGCAGCAGGCTTTGCAGGCCTCCACCACCACTTGGTTGTCGAGCATCTCCTTAATTAGCGATTGGACATGCTCATCGGCACCGGCAAGCTTGGCCGATGCTCCCCAAATAATTACCGTTACATCGTTCCACCACCCGTAGGCTTTTGAGTTTATGGCATACATAGCCAGCATCTTGCTGATGGTGTCCTTATTGTCTGTGGTCCAAAGAATATAGAGCTTTTCCATGAGATGCTATTTTAAGGGTTTATGTAATTTTTAACCGGGGAAAAGTAATAAAATATTGCTAGTGCACCTCCATGTGGGGCGAAAAGACTGCTTGAGCGTTGGTTGGACTAATGGATATGAGTTATGAGTTGTGGGTGATGATATGAGTTAGGAATTAAGAATTAGGAGTTTTGTTTGGTTGTTAGAATTGCTGAACGGAGCATTTTTAGCAGCTCATTTGCTTTTGAATGGAAATCTTTGAACTCAGGAGCATCCAGATAATCGGATTGGTGTAGAAGTTCTAGCCAGTAGAGCGTTTCATCACACTCTTTTTGTGCTATTGAAAGTTTGTGGATAAAGTCTGCTTTGCTTTCGGCATTTTGTGCTTCACGTATATTGGCGCCGATGGACGTTCCTGACCGCAGCAGCTGTTTACTCAAAATATATTCTCGCTTCGTTTCCATCAAAGTTTTGTGTAGCCGAACAATCATCAGCGCAAACTCAAAAGATTTATCCTTTAATGTCAACTTTTTTTCACTCATCACTTATCACTATAATTCCTAACTCATAACTCATAACTAATTCGTTATTAGCATAAAGGTAGAGGGAAATTATGAGTTATGAGTTATGCTTGGTTGTTAGAATTGCTGAACGGAGCATTTTTAGCAGCTCATTTGCTTTTGAATGGAAATCTTTGAACTCAGGCGCATCTAGATAGTCGGGTTGGTTTAAAAGGTCCACCAGTAAAATGACTCATCCAATATCAACCTCTTTTCACTCACCACCTATCACTTATAATTCCTAACTCCTAACTAATTCGTTATTAGCGTGAAGGTAGAGGGAAATTATGCTAGAGCCTGTGACAAGCACAGAACTACATTACTTCGTGGAAGGGTATATTTTTATGCAAATTCTTAAATCCCCGACAAATTGTATATTACGCTGGCCATCACCACAAAACCCGATTGAACCGGAAGTTCCCGAATGGCATCGGGGTTTGTAACCTGGCTGTGCGTGGCATGAATGGCCGGCCCGCCGCAAAAGGCAAACGAGAGCTTCGATTTTTTTGGTGCAAGGCTTAGCGATGGACCAACCATTAATTTTGCTCCGCCTTCGGCTTCATCTTCCTCCCAAAAGCCCTCCAAGTCCTGCCCAATGGCTTCGAAACCGGCGTAAAGGTTTCTAAACAGCCGGTATTGAAACCCAAGGTTGGTTATTACATCGATACCATCTCTATCGTGAGCAAAGGTGTGCTCCAGAAGCAGGTTCCCGCTCGCTTTCAAGTCGGGGGTATCGAAGGAGAGGGTAATGCGGCTGAGCAGCGACTTTGCATTGCTAAAGTCGTTGCTAAAGCCAACACCTAAACCTAGGCGTGCTCCATAGCTCTTTTTCCCTCCTATAAAATCGTGAATAATCTCCGCCCGCTGCGCGCTCGTGGTGTTGTTGCCTTCGCGCGGTATGCCAATGGCCGCGCTGGCGTATACGGTAAGCCGATACCCTAAATATCCCTTTACGCCAACCTGCTGGCTTACGCCTTCGTAGCCAAAAGGACCTTCAACACCCTGCCCGTAGCTGCCGGCATCGTGTAGGCTCCACTTTAGGTCCTCTGCCGTTAGGGTGGTGGTGGAAAATAGGAATGGTTGGGGTGTTCGGTTGGTTACCTTGGGAAATTGCAAGTCCGATTCCCCCACCTCCTGTGCTATTGCTAAGGTGCTGCACATGCTTATGAGCAGGAGGGTTAGTAGCGTTTTGTTTATTCGATGGTGTCGCATTGAATTTGTGGCTTTAGTATAGTATGTTGTTTTTTGGTTCCTACAACAAAAGTAAGGAATAAACCGGCAACGACTTTGGAAGAGTAATTAATTAATCCTGAATATTGGGCATTTGGCGTTAACACAAATTTCACTCAAATATGAATGAGTTATTGGTTATTCTTGGTTGTTAAAATTGCTGAACGGAGAAGATTGTGAAGAAAACGGCGGAGGGCGGCGGTAGTTACTACAAGAGCCTTGCCGATGGAAGCTATACGGTTACGGCCACCAAGCCGGGCTTTACCAATACCACCAAAACCGTAAGTGTGGTTAACGGCGAGCTCACGGTTTTGGAAATTTTAATGGAGACATCGTAAATGCCGTTTTTTGGTTACACTTGAATGGGGAATCCCGCTTCGGCGGGGTTCTTTTTTGGGGTAATGGATATAGGTTTACTGTTGGTTGCTGCTGCAATGCGCTTTTGCCCAGCTTGGCATATGGGCCGGAGGTATACCAGCCCCCTGGCTGGCCCATGGTAGCGCTTTCATTTCTGGGGGTGGCTGCTGGTATTGCCACTTTCTACTAAAATGCAAATTAACTCTTATTGGCAAAGGCTTGGAACAGAGGCCACGGTAGTTCTTTTGGCTAACGGATGGGTATATGAAACGTTTGGCATTTCAAAGCGATTTTCTATCAAACCGCTACAATGTTTATTAAATGTACTGACCTTTAAATTAGCACTTCCCGCCAAATGTTTTATATACCGTGTTACCGCCTGGTGTTTATTCGTCATCTATTTATTTTAATTTCAATTCATGTATTTTCATCAATCTATGGAATTCTCCCCAAACTTTTCGACTTTGTTTTTTAATGGCATTATTTTCATTTATAGTTTTCATTGCTTCATCAGCTTTAAAAACGTAAGTTAAATAATTTCCCCAATCGTATTCTTTTGTTGGTTTATATACTTTAGGGTCAGTGATGGAAGGACGATAAATCAATTTTCTATTTGCACCCTTATATGTGAAGCGTTTATATAATCTTGACTTAAAAAGGCTTTTGTCTGGGTTTTTACTGTATTTAGCGAAGGAAACCGCTCTATTAAAAGCACCTTTCATAGACCTATAAAATTTTGAAAATCCGGCAGTTTTTATAAGAACTCGTTGACCGTCAAAAGAAAATCCCAAATATTCAAGAGGTTTATTACTATTTGGCTGTTTCGTTTTTTCATTAACAGCGAATCCTTTAAATAAACCAGCTACCATTTCAAAATGGTACAGTTTAGTTTTTTTTGGTTCGATGACAAGTTTTGCTAATTCACCACTTATTGTATCTCGAATTAATTTGATAATATCTTCCTCATTTTGTCGCTCGCATACAATAATTAAATCATCACTATATCTCTGATAAAACCCATTAATGGACTCAATTTTTTCAAAAATGACCTTGTCAAAATCCAACATGTAAATATTCGCCAATGTTGCACTTATTGGAGTACCTTGCGGTATGCCTATTGTATTGTTTTTGGATTTGATTAGGTTCAAATTATTCTTAATAAAATCTTTTTTTTCACAATATGAGACTACATTTTTTTCTTTAAAAAATTTAGGGTTATTAATTCTTTTCTTTACTCGTTCTCTTTTAGAAGAAGAATTAGGAACACCTCGCTCTACAAAAACTGTTTGATTAAATGCGTCAAACAACTGATTTAATTCAACATACTTTATTCTTGTAAGTGATTTATAAAGATTATAATGGTCAGGAGGCAAAGTTGTTTCATGCAAAATCTCAGCCCACTTCTTTTTTAGAATTTTATGATTTAAGTTGTCAAAGAAGGATGTTATATCTGCAACGATTACTGTTAATTTTCTGTCTTGATGATTCTTAATAAACTCAAAAGCAGTTTTAGTGAAGTCTATATTGCATCTATTTCCCTTTTCTCCTTTGATTACTGGAATTTTTCTGTATGCAACTATTGATTCATTGAAAGGTTGGTCTTCAATGTATTTTTCGTAGGCATCAATTAGTATATTGTTATATTTTGAAAAAATCATTGCATCCAAATGAGATGCAAAAAATATTGGTCTTTCTTTAGACTTTTCCTTGATTCTGTATCTTTTCCCACTTGGATTTTGGCTTAGATTGGTTGCATCTGCCCGAAATCTTCTTTTTAAAATGGTCTTGTGAATAAATGGAAGAAAACTATGCGTTCTAACTTTATCGGGATTATCCACATACTTCTTTACCCTATCGTAATCTTTATTCTTAATAGGTCTACCAATATGCGGATACTTTTTAATTTTGTACCAATCTTCTTTCTCTTCCATAATATATAATAATGGGGGCAGGTTACGTAGCAGGTTTAAAACGGACATGCTCAGGTTTATTAAACCCCGAAGCTTTCCTCTTTTCAGAGTTGGGCTACGCTACTCTATTCAGGTATTGAAATTGTTACCTTTGTATTATCAACTTTAAACACTACAAGAATGCTTATGATGTTATTACTCCGATTCAATTTCAGGCAACCAACAGTTTTGATGCTGTTGATAACAGTTTCCTCATTAATCCTTGCGAATTATTTGGAAATTGGTATTTGCCTTCCCGGCTAGCGTATATCCTAGTCGCGGTACATTGTAGCTAAACGTCACGTTTCGACCATCTCATCTGCCCCCAAAATTTTAATTCATTACTATTATATTTTCATTTTATTAAGTTAATCCGTTTCTCTGTTATTATCAAGTATTGCAATGGCCCTCTTACACTTGGAGGTAACTCGTTTATATGTGTGATAAAATCATACAATACATCCCGCACGGGTATGTATTGTGTAGCTTTACTACCCTTTATACAAAGTTAGCATAGTTTCTGATAGTTGGTTAATTTTTTTAATTATTCAAATCTCTGCACGCTATTTATACCCTTTCCGTGATAGCGGTGCGTAGTAACTTCAGCGCATCGAACAGCGAAGGAGCGCACCGCTCGTGCTAATGGGGCGGCTAACCCATGGCTAAAGCCATGGGCTATATGGTTTCAACCGCAACGTGGTTGGGTTATGGGCGAAAAATGTTTCGTCAATGCGGTTGGTGAATTTATTTATTGAAAAAGAGAGACGCACGATTGTGCGTCTCTACATTATCACGTTGAATGCCGAATGGGTTGTTTTGGGGCGTAAAATGTTTCGCCTCTTTGGTTGGATTCTCTAACGTATGTATGGGGCGAAAGACATTTCGCCCCATACATTTTTTTAACCCCGCTATCGCAGGATCTTCGCTTTGTCTTCCTCTAACTTCTTCTAACTTCTTCTAACTTCTTTAATTGCTATTTATGGTAATTCTTAATAAATTTTTCCACCTCGGGAACACCGCCCTGGTATATGAGGTAGCCGTTGTAGGGTTCGCGGAGGGTGATTTCGTCGTTTACGGGGGTTAGCATCATGCGGCGCACCTCCTCGGGGTCGCTGGTTTGGCCCAGCACCCAGCCCAGCTTAATGTAGGCGGTTTCGGGCAGCATGTTCTCGGCGGGAATAATGCCCTTGGCCATGAGGTCGCGGCCAGTGTCGTACACAAACATGTGGGCAAAACCCCACAGCGTTTGCACGCACATGAAAATGTGCACCCCCTTGGCTACGGCACGCTCTATGGCGGGGTAGAGTGGCTTGTTTATGTGGCCCAGCCCGGTTCCGGCAATAATAATTCCCTTATAGCCATTGTCCACCAGCGAATCGATAATGTCGGGCATCATGTTGGGGTAGTAGTATACAATGGTTACCTTCTCCTCAAAGTAGGGGAGAATGGTGGCCTTGCGGTCGGTGCGGCGTTTGTTGTATTCGGTTTTAATGGGCTTTACTCCCTCCTTGCGGCTCACGGTGGCCAGCGGCGTGTCGCCAATGGTGCGGAAGGTGCTGCGGTAGGAGGAGTGCATTTTTCGTACGCGGGTTCCACGATGTAGGAAGCCATACTCGTCGCTGGTGGGGCCAAACATGCACACCATAACCTCGGCAATGTCGGAGTAGCCCGCGGTGGTGGCGGCGTGCATCAGATTGAGGGCGGCGTCGGAGCTGGGGCGGTCGGAGGAGCGCTGCGAGCCCACCAGCACAATGGGAATGGGGCTGTTCTGCACCATAAAGGTGAGGGCGGCTGCGGTGTGGGAGAGGGTGTCGGTGCCATGGCCAATTATAATGCCGTCGATTCCGTTCTCAATCTCCTTGCCAATGGCCTTGGCCAGCGTAATGTACTGCTCGGGTCCCATATTCTCGCTGAACACGGCAAAGAGCTTATCGGTGGTTATGTTGCAGATGTCGGCCAGTTCCGGCACGGCGCCGTAGAGTTCGCCGGGCGAGAAGGCTGGAATAACGGCCCCCGTTCGGTAGTCGAGGCGGGAGGCAATGGTGCCACCCGTTCCCAGCAGCTTCACGTTGGGCAGCTTCTTGGAGTAGGGAAACTGCTTCTCGGGAATCTGGTAGTTGGCCTTGGAGTAGCCCACCTCCTTCATAAAGGTTATGGTGCGCACGTCCACGCCAATGTTGTAGCCCGTTTCGAACTTTAGCACGAGGTGGAAATCGTCGTGGGTTTCGGCACGGGGAAGCACCACGCCCCAGTATTTTCCGCGGGTGCTCTCAATTTCTACCTGACCCCAAACGCGGGCATTGTAGTGCTTTAGTATCTCCAGTGCTTTGCCTCTATATCCTTGAAAATCGTTGTCCATGGTTGTAATGCTGTTTTACCCTAGTGTTTAGTTCAATTGTTGCTGCTTGCTGAGAGCCGTTGCCACTGCCTTTTGCAGTTCGGCCATGGGCATGTTGCCAATGGCTTGGTGGCGAAGCTGTCCCATAACCCACTTTTCGGCGGCTACCCGTTGCTTCTTTCGCCCCACACGGGCATACTCGGTGGCGTAGGCGGTCACCTTTTGGGTGATCGTTTCGGGGGTGCTCCTCTTAAAGCCGATGAGCTGCAGCAGCTCATCCGGCGACTTGTCGGGATGGCTAAACAGGTTGCGCAACAGCATGGCGGTGAGCTCCACCTCCAACTTTTGCTCCTTGAGGTATTTCATGAGGTTGAAGAACTTTTCGGCATCGGTTAGCTTAGCCTGCTTGGCCGATACGAGGTGCTTAAACTGTTGGGCAATGAGCATTGCCACAGTCTTAGGATTGTAGCCTAGCCCGGCAATGCGCTCCACAACTCCCACCAGGTTGTTCCGTAGTAGGAAGAGATGGCAGCTTTCGGGCACCTTCCACTGCTTCAGCTGGTTTATGCGGAGGTGGAGGTCGGTGGGAAGCGTTTTACGCAGCGCCTCTAGGTGCTCCTCCTCCACGGCAATGGGAGCCGAGTCGGTGTCGGGATACATGCGGTCGGCGCCGGGAAGCACCCGCTCAAATATGGTGGAGCCGTCCTCAAACGATTTGCGCGTTTCGGGTGGAATGCCTTCAAAGGCCATGGTGCAGCGCTCCTCAATGGTTTCGAGGGCGGTGGGTATGTCGGCCTCGGGTCCCCAGAAGGCGATGAGGGCATCGTCGTTGGTGGCGCTGAGCAGCTGTCGTAGCTTGTCAAAGTCGAACTGGGGTGCGTTGGAATCAATCTCCTCCGAGTGCACCATGTTGGGCTTTTCGAGGCAGGCAATCACCTTAAGCCTGTCGGAAATTTCGTTGGCAAAGCACTTGCCGGGTTGGGTGAAGTGGGCCAGTGCTCTGGCAAACTTAGGCAGCTTAACGCCAACCAGCGTTAGGGGTTGGTTTTGGGGCAGCTCAGTGGAAAAGGTAAAGCCCATCTCCACGGGGTCGAGCTCCTTCCACTCGGGCTTCCAACTGGCGTGGTCGGGAATACGGGCTAGCAGCTCATCGCGCAGGTGAAGCAGCGCCCACTGGCGGAACGCCTCGTTGTGCGACAGGGCCGGAATCCAAGCGATGTGCGCCACGCCCTTTATCTCCACGCGGGAACCACCGCGGCAGCTTACGTTTACATCCTGACGGGCGGCACCAATGCCGGTGCGCACCTTGCCGGTGCTTCGGTTTACAAAGCGGATGAAGTTGCAGGCTTCGGCCAGCTCGTGGGGGGTAAAGAGCTGTGGATGGGTCACCGTTTCTATGAGTGGCATGCCCAGCCGGTCGGTTTTGTATACTCGGGTGTGGCCAATGTCGGATATTTCGCGGCAGGAGTCCTCCTCAATGCTCAGCTGCAGGATTCCCACCTTTTTGTTGCCAATCTGCATCTCACCATCAATACCGATGATGGCGGTGCGCTGAAATCCTGTGGGGATGCTACCGTCGAGGTATTGCTTGCGGGTGATGTGCACCTCGCCCACCACGTTAAGCTTGCAGAGGAGGCTAATTTCGAGGGCTATCTCCAGCGCCTCTTGGTCGATGCGAAAGGGGGGCGTATCGTCAATTTCGTATGTGCAGGCCGTTTTGTTGTTGATGCGGTAAACAATCTCTTTACGGGTTTTGAACTCCATGAGGGCGGTGCCATCGTATACTCCCATTTCGCTGAGGGTGGGGCGCATGTGGCGCACGATTTCGGCGTTGTAGTCGCTGTGCTTGTGGAATATTCCGGCGGGGCAGCGGCAGAAGAGTTTGCGCTTGGTGAGGAGCTGTTGGTGCACCTCGAGGCCAGACTTAAAGCCTATTCTTTCGTAGTCGGCGGGGGTGGCTTCGCTGAGCGAAACGTAGCCAATTTCGTTTTTTGTTTCGAGATACCGGTGGAGTCCGATTGGGCCCCCGGATTTAGCATTGTGAGTATCCATGGGCAAAACCTAAAAGAAATTTCAATTTTGAGCTCGAGGCATTACGCCGTCAAAAGCCTCTTTCAATATAGGAGTTCCCTTTTAGAAATCGTTTGCAGTTCACCGTTTTTTTTTGAACAAACGGTGAACAGGTTGAGAGGTAGGGGCGGCAATGCCCCTGTTTGACATGGAAGAGGAGATGGTGGGGCGATCAATTGGAGTGAGAAGGCAGCCTGTTTTTTATTGTTTTTACCGATGAAGGGATCTATCTCTATCGAAAGCTTTTTTGTAAGTTTGATAGCAATACAATGCTATCATTAAAACTAGCCATGTTTGATAAATTTCTATCGCTCATAAACCACTACGTTACCCTGAATGAGGAGGAGGTTGGCTACCTGTGCGATGTTCTGGTGATGAAGCAGCACAAAAAGGGGGAGCCTATTTTCAGTGAAGGACAGGTTGCACGAACCATATACTTTGTGCTGGAGGGTTGCGTGAGGCTTTTTTACAACGTGGATGGGACTGATAAAACAGCCTTCTTTTTCACCGAAGGAAAGTTTATTTGCGCTGGTGCCAGCTACACCTTTGGCACTCCGGCCCGCGAGAACTATCAGGCGGTGGAGAATTCGGTGCTGGTGCATCTCGATAGGGAGACCACCGACCAGCTGCTGCGGCTCTCGCCCAAGTTTGAGCTTATAGCGCGCATTGCCACTGAGGACGAGCTGATAACGAGCCAGCAGCTCATCGCTTCGTTTATTACCCTATCGCCAGAGGAGCGCTATACCGAGCTGCTGAGGACCAACGGCGAACTGTTCCGAAGGGTTCCGCAACGTTACATCGCCTCCTTTTTAGGCATTTCGCCAGAAACATTGAGCCGAATAAAACGGAGAGTTGTTATACGGGAAGGCAAACGTAAATCTTGACGATGGTCAAGAGTTTTTATTTTGGTTGAGGTTTACTTTGTGGCGTAATTTTAACAAGTAAACAGAATGGTTATGAATGGTAAACATGCTTTGGTGGCAGGTGCCACGGGGTATTTAGGCAGATACATTGCTCAGCAGCTGGTTGAGTCGGGATATACCGTAAGGGTTATTGTTCGCAAGAGGCAAAGGGCCGGGTACGACGCGCACCTCTTCGACATTGTGGAGGCTCAGGTTACGCAGCCCGCATCGTTGGCAGGGGTTATGGATGGAATTGACGTGGTGATAAGCACGGTTGGAATAACACGGCAAAAGGATGGGCTCACCTACATGGACGTGGATTACCAAGCTAACAGAAACCTGCTGAGCGAGGCTCAGCGTGCGGGCGTTGGAAAATTTATTTACGTTTCCGCGTTTAATGGTGACAAGCTTCGCCACCTGAAAATTTTTGAGGCCAAGGAGCGATTTGTTGACGAGCTGAAGGCATCGGGAATGGAGTATACCGTTATGCGTCCCAATGGCTTTTTCTCCGATATGGGCGACTTTCTCACCATGGCCAAGGGCGGAAGGGTTTACCTCTTTGGTAGCGGCAACTTTAGGCTTAACCCCATCCATGGTGCCGATTTGGCCGAGGTGTGTGTGGCTGCCATAAATTCTGCCGAAAAGGAGGTGGCTGTTGGTGGTCCTGATATTTTTAGCCAGAACGATATTGCAGTGCTGGCACTCAGGGCGTGGTCGAAAAAGGTGAAGATTTCCCACCTTCCCGACTGGATTAGGCGGATGATCATATGGTTCATGCGAACCTTTACCTCGTCGAAAACCTATGGTCCCATTGAGTTTTTTCTCACCACCATGGCCATGGAGTTTGTTACTCCAACCTATGGAAAGCACAGGTTAGAGATTTTTTTTGCCGAAAAGGTGGCGGAAGGTAAGGGGCAACAGTAGCGGGGTGATGATGTGGCGCTTGCCTCCGAATTATTGCCATCGAGTTACATAGCCCACGGTTTCAACAGCGGGTAGTGAAAACACATTCTTAAAGTGGAGCCGCTTCAACGGCTTGTCCCTCTTTTCTATACTAAAATATCTTCATCAGGTTTTCGATAAAAATGGCCAACCCAATGAGCATAATGAAGATGGAAAAGATGCGGCGTAACCAAACCTGATCGATTCGCTTGGCGTAGTAGGCACCTAGAATTCCTCCAATGGATCCGCCCGCAACAAAAATTGCGCTAATGGTTAGGTCTATTTCTCGACCTTGAATAAAGTAGCTGGCCATTCCAAATATTCCAAAGAGGAAGATGATAAACAGGGAGGTGGCAATGGCCTCCTTCATTTTGAGATGTGCCCCCAGAAAGAGGGCTGGAACCAGTAAGAACCCACCGCCAATTCCAAAAAAGCCGCTGGCAAACCCGGTGAGAAATCCTAGGATTAAAATTCTGGGATAATTAATGGTTGCCTTTGCATCCGATTCGCTTGTCGCCGGCTGTTTCTTTCGGGTCATCAGAAAACCGATGTATATCATCAGCAGGGCAAAGGCGAGCAGCAACACGGGCCCCTTGATTTGTTTATTTACCAGCGCGCCGAGATAGGTGCTCAGAAGTCCTGGCGCAGCCATTACGAAGGCAATTTTAAACTTCACAAGCGATTGCCGCATATAGCTCACCGAGGAGATGAGCGAGGTAAAACCAACCGCAACCAGTGAGGTTCCAATGGCTAAATGGATATTTTCCCCAACAACGTATACCAGCAGGGGAACTGCAAGGATCGAACCGCCTCCGCCAGTCAATCCCAGTGCTCCACCTGATAGTAATCCACTGAGTAAAGCGAGAATATAGGGTAAGGTCATGGATTAAATTGTTTGGAGATTTAAAGTTACACTAAATATCATGAGCCTGCACTGTCTTTTTCGCTTTGTAGCTATCCCAGCTTACCGGAAGGCCCTGCTCCATCCAATCACGGATGCCGCCTTTCAGGTTAAATACGTTGTCGAAATTCTGATCCATCAAAAAAAGGGTGGTATGTAAGCTCCTGTTTCCGCTGTGACATCCAATAATAATCTCCCTGTCCCTTGGAATTTCATTCAATCTGAATGAAAACTCGCTTTGGGGAATTTGCATGTGGCCATCCACATCGTATGCAACCATTTCAATCTCTTCTGCTTCGCGAATATCTATCAGTAGAGCGCCATTTTTAATTTTTTCTATGGCTACGGCTACGCTAACCTGTTTAACCTCTTTGTCCATTTTTTTGTTTTTAGTCAATTCCATTCATTGAGGCAGCAAATAAGGATGGTGTTGATAACAAAATGTTCTTTTAGGCAATTTGCTGTGATGAGTGGTTGTTCTTATTTCGCTTGCAAATGTATGCTATAATAGTGCAGGGTGGTCATTGCAATTTTTTATGATACATAGCTATGGGTTATGAGGAAGGGGGTGAAAGGTGAAAAGGTGAAAAGTGAAAGGAAAGAGGAAAAAGGAAAAGTTGTTCTTCATCCCTGCCCGATGGCAGGCTGGGCCTGCGGCGAAGGAGAATGTTACAACAGCAAAATCGAATTAAAACCCAACCGAAAGGTTCTTTCCCCAACGGCCTCGTAGAGGCCTAACGTTGGTAGAAAAGCAATCCAAATGAAGTTAGCGCGCCGTAGGTGCGCAACAATTCACTGCGAATTACCGGGTTAAGAAATTTGTTGCACACCCACGGAGTGCCAACACGCTTTCACCTATTATGCTACCAACGTTTGACTCCTACGGAGCCTCGCGCTTTTGATTCATCAAGGGAAAAGTTAGAAGTTAAAAGACAAAAGTGAAAATACGCTATACCTTCATATGCTGTTTGGATAACATCGGTAAACCCATGAGAACACATCGGTTGGTGAGGTGGATAAACCGTTAAAACGGTTTGACTTTCAAACGAGACTTTTTACCCACGGTTAAAACCGTGGGCTATGAAAGACGGGCAATATGCCTCGCAGAGGTTCCACCACCTACGAATAGCGTATGGTCTTCTCTGGCGTAATGCGGGCAATGAGTAGCGATGGTAGCAGCAGCATCACAAACACAGCGGCAAAGGTGCCCGCATTGAGCAGCAGTAGGTGGTTTAGCTGTAGGTTAATGGGTACCGACGAGAGGTAGTAGTTGGCCTCGTCGAGCTTAATAACGTGGAATTGCTGCTGGATAAGGCAAAGGCCTATGCCAATTACGTTACCCCAGAATAGTCCCAGCCCTGTGACGTAGGCCGAGTGGTAGAGGAATATTTTTTGAATCAGCCAATTTTTGGCACCAAGAGCCTTCAGCACGCCAATCATGTAGGTGCGTTCCAGGATAAAAATGAGCAATCCAGAAATCATGTTGAAGCCTGCCACGAAAAGCATGAGGAAGAGAATAACGGCCACGTTGGTGTCCTGCAGATTTAGCCAGTCGAAAATTTGGCTATACTTCTGCTTAATGTTGGTAACCTTAATGCCCGAACCATCGGGTAGGACTGTAAAACCAGCCACATCCTCCACGTTGTTGGTGATTTCGTCCACGCGGTTGAAATCGGTGGTGGTGAGCTCAATGCCCGAAATCTGGTTGTGGCTCCATCCGTTGAGCGCCTGAATTTGCTTGATGTCGCACAGCACAAAGGTCTTGTCGAACTCGTCGAACTTGGTGTCGTATATGCCTGCAATCTTAAAGCGCCGCACACGGGGTGGCTCCTGCACAAAGTAAAAGTCCACCTTGTCGCCCAGCGATAGCTTCAGCAGGTTGGCGATGGACTTGGAGATAAGTATCTGGTTGGAGGTGGCGCTGTCCGAAAGGGAGAGAACGGTTCCTTCAGTAAGGTTTTTCTTGAAGAAGTGCCAGTCAAAGTCGGTGGAAACGCCCTTTAGCACCACGCCCTGAATGTCGGTTTTAGTTTTAATAATACCGGGTTTAAAGGCGTATATCTGGGCGTGAGCAACACCCGGAATGGAGGTCAGTTTGGGCACAAAGGCCAGCGTATCGCTAATGGGCTTGGTTTCGAAGGAGGTGTTGGAGTCGTAGTTCTGGATTTGGATGTGGCCACCAAATCCCAACACCTTGTTGGTTATTTGATTCTTAAAACCGGTAACAATGGCCACAGAGATAATCATTACGGCCAGGCTGAGTGCAACGGCTACAATGGAGATACGGGTAATGGGGCGGGAGACCGCTTTTCTCGCCTCCCTGTCACGCGAAAGGCGACGGGCTATAAACAGCTCTACATTGAAACGTTTCTTCACTCTTTACGGTATTGCTTTATGTGTGCACCCAGCGCGGTTAATGCCAAATATGGAGCATAATCCCCACCATGTTGTGCTCCACAAACCTAGCATTTTTTTACATTTTTTCCCTGTTTTGCGCTGGAATGGTTTGCACAGGCTGCAAATATGAGTTAAAACGCTAAATTTGGGCTTTTAGTGGTAGCTGTTTCAGAAATGGAATAATTAAGTAGCTTTACTAAGCCGTTCGTGAGGTATCTGATCCGCCCTATTCGTTTTAGCAGTGGGCCATGGTCGAAATTGAGCAATATGGGAGTGAAACCGTTCAGGTTTTTGTGTGTGGTAATTCTTCTTTGCGTATCCATAGGCATGGCTGCTGCTCAGGAAACAGGTGCCGCCATTCCTGCTGCTGAGCGTACCGAGCTTTACCTGCCGCTGCTCAAGGGGAAGCGCGTTGCCGTGGTGGCTAACCACACCTCCTTGATAGGAACACGCCATTTGGTTGACTCGCTTCTAGCATTGGGGGTGAAGATTGAGCGCATCTTCTGCCCCGAGCATGGGTTTCGTGGCCAGGCCGATGCCGGTGAGACGGTAAGCAGCTATAAGGATTTCCGAACGGGTCTCGACGTAATTTCACTTTATGGACGGCGCAAGAAGCCCGATGCCGCTATGCTGCGCGATGTGGATGTGGTGCTTTTCGACCTTCAGGATGTGGGGGTGAGATTCTTTACCTACATCTCCACTATGCACTACGTGATGGAGTCGTGTGCCGAAAATGGAGTGCCGCTGGTGGTGCTCGACAGACCAAACCCCAATGGACGATTCGTAGATGGACCGGTGCTCGATACCACACTGCGATCATTCGTGGGGCTCCATCCCATTCCCATTGTTCATGGCATGACAATGGGCGAACTGGCCAGAATGATTAATGGAGAGGGTTGGCTGAAAAATCATATTACCTGTTCGCTCACGGTGATTCCCTGTGGCAACTATACCCACCAAACGCTCTATACGCTACCGGTGAAGCCATCACCTAACCTACCCAATATGCGTAGCGTTTACCTTTACCCCTCCACGGGACTTTTTGAAGGAACTGTTTTTAGCGTTGGACGTGGCACCCCTTGGCCTTTCCAGGTGCTGGGCAATCCACTGTTCCCCAACAGGGGATTCTGGTTTGTCCCCGTATCGGTTATTGGTGCCAGCAAAAATCCACCCTATCGCAATCAGCGCTGCTATGGCATTGACCTGAGAACTATTCCCGACTCGGCTTCGCTGGTAAGAATGGATCGCATAAATTTGGACTGGCTCATTGAGGCCTACCGTCAGTATCCCCGGAAGGACAGTTTCTTCAATAGTTTTTTCAACCTACTTGCTGGTAACCGCCTGCTGCAAAAGCAAATCAAACAGGGCCTTTCTGCTGGCGACATTAGGGAGACATGGAAACCAGAGTTGGCGGCGTTTAAGGAGCGTAGAAGAAAATACTTGCTCTATCCGGAGTGAGCCAATTTTGGTGTGATAACGGTTAATATGTGTGTATTTCCGGTTACTTTTTTACCTTTGCTTTTGACAGGTAGTAAATATTGAAGCAATAATGGTGCGAGTTTCTGAAAATGCCAAGCTTCACATAGCACAGGTGTTAACCCTTGGCGAGGTTTGTTACTACGATAGCCAGAACGCTGAGGTAATAGCAGCGGGTGAGCTGGAGGGCAAACTCAGAGATAGGGAAAGGGCAAAGCGGAAGCTGGAAGTTAACCAAAACACTGAGCGTTACATTAAATTTGAGCCACCGGTGGATTCCGAAAAGTTGGTTATGGTGGAGGCCTTTGCCAAAACAGTGAGAGATCCCAAAGAGCGAGAGCATCTTATTTATGCGCTACAGCGCACCAATCCAATGGCCTACTTCCATCATTTCCTTAATACCTTTTCCGATGAGCGTAATGCCTGGTTTATCTTTAAAAAGCAGCGCTACATGGCTCTTGTGGAGGCGAGGCTAATGGAGTATAGTAGAAATATGTAGAAAAGGCTGCCCTAGCGACAGCCTTTTCATTTAGGTAATCCGTTGTTTACACCATTCTCTCCTTCCACTTTCCGCGTCTAAAAATCACCAACGCAATGATGGTCATTATTGCTTCGGCTATGGGGATGGAGTAAAAAACTCCTTGCTCGTGCCAGCCCAGCACTACAGCTAAGAAGTAAGCCAAAGGGATTTCAATCATCCAGTAGCTTAACAGGTTTATCCACGTTGGAGTGGTGGTGTCACCCGCTCCATTTATGGCGCTTACCATCACCATGCCCAATCCGTAAACAATAAACCCGTAGCTCACTATCCGAAGGCATTCCGATCCAAATAGCAGAACATCCGGGTCGCTCGTAAACATACGGATGAATGCGGTTGGGAAGGCGATGAGCAGTAACCCGGCCAGCCCTAGCATAGTCATGTTTACCGCAGCGGTGGCGTAGGTAGCCTTCTCGGCCCTTTCGGCGTCGCCTGCACCAAGGCTTTGCCCTACTAGCGTAGCCGCAGCGTTGCTAATTCCGGCGGATGGGAGAAGCACAAATATGATGAGCCGTATGGCAACGGTGTAGCCCGCCAGCGCGGCATTACCGTAGAGGCTGATTATTCGTACCAGCCCAATCCAGCTGGCTGTGGCGATGAGGGTTTGACCAATACCTCCCAACGATAGCTTTACCAGCTGTGCTATGAGCCTGAAGCGTGGAATGAGCTCATGCAGGTGAACCTTTATGCGGGCCTTTCCGCCCAGCAGCAATTGTAGCTGGTAAATCACCGCAATTCCCCGACCAATGTTCGTTGCAATGGCGGCCCCCTCAATGCCTAGGGCAGGGATTGGGCCAAGCCCGAAGATGAGAATGGGGTCAAGCACAATGTTTATCAGGTTGGCAATGGCTAGCACTCGCATGCTTATGGCCGCATCACCAGCGCTACGAAACGCAGCGTTTATGGTAAAGAGAAGCATGATTACCATGTTACCACCTAGCATCCAGCGGGTATACCCCCCGTAAAGAGCGGTGGTTGCGGCATCGGCGCCCATCAACTTCAGCAGCTGTGGAGCAAGCAATGCCCCAGGAATACCAATGAGGAGCGATACTGTTAGCGCAGTAATTATGGCTTGCCCAGCTACGTTGGAGGCGGCTCCCGCATTTTTCTCCCCAATGCGTCGAGCAACCAGCGCAGTGGTGGCTGTGCTTAAGCCTATACCTATGGCGTAAACAATGGTGATTATGGATTCGGTAAGTCCTACCGTGGCAACGGCATCGGCTCCCAGCTTGGCAACAAAAAAAATGTCGATAATCGCAAATATCGACTCCATGAGCATCTCGAGCACCATGGGGATGGAGAGCAGCATAATGGCTCGCCCAAGGCTGCCGACCGTAAAGTCTTGATCAGTTCCGGCAATGGACTCCTTTATTTGAGCGAGAAACCTACCAACTCCTTTTCGGTTGAGGTTCTTTGATAGGCGAATGGCAATGGTAGCATATATCGATTTTCTCATTTTATTCTTCGTTTTCGTTTTCGTAATCGGTTGTTGGAAATTGGGTTGCTAATAACAGCATCAACGGTGGTGCTAAAGACCACTCCTTGGTTGGCAGAGGCACATAGAATGGTGCACTCGGTTGCCGGAAGCATGGCTATACGCATGGCTAAATCCTCCAAAAAGGTTAAATGGTTAAAAATAAATTGATAGTTGTGAAGTTGATGAAGCATTCAGGTTATGAGTAGGCCTGAATAGTAGTTTGCATAGTAGAAGCAGTAGGACCGAAGGGTCTAAGATTGTTTAGCTTCTAAAGACGGTGACAATGGTTAGCTTCATCGGAGTATGAATATGACACAAAATTAGTAAAAAAGCAGCAAATCAATTGCTTGTTGTTTTAGAATTTTTCTCTTTTCAGAAAAAATTACAGTAAGCAAACTTCATATGGCATGGGTATGCCAATGTGGTTTTCGTTCCTAAGCGGCTCAATTCGGGCAAGACTTTCGGCACCCAGCACCGACAATTTTTGGTGTAAATCTTCAAAGGAGTTGAAGCGCTGAGTCTCCTCAAACGTTGCCCTATGCCTAACTTCAAACTGATTTATTGCCGCCCAGCTACGCTCCAACTTTTCTGTTTCGCAACCGTACCACGACCATTGCGAGTTTCGGGAGTGATCGGCAATGACCACTGTTGGGGCAATGGTAAGGGCATGCATAATAAACGCCAATGGATTCTCCATCTCATGAAGGCAAAACTCAAAGAATACAACGTCGGCTCTTTGTGCATAGTCAATAAAATCCATGATCCGAACCTGAAACTTGCCCGTGAGGTTTTCTGACTTTAGCTTTGCCGCAAGGATAGGCTCTATAGCTGGGTTGCTATCAATGCCCACAATCTCCTTGGCTGTACCCGAATAGCCCGTTAGTATTCCACTACCCACTCCAACATGAATAATTCTTTTTCCTTCAAGCGGGTAAAAGGTTGTAAGGTTATCAACAATTGCTTCCAGATTAATCATGATGTCAATAGTTTTCCGTGGTGGAACAAATATGATGATGCAATGTGAGCAATGGCGTTTAAAGCTTGTTTGGCTGTTCCTCTTTAGCTTGCTGGCAGCGAATGATGGTTACCACAGCTACAGCACAAGCAGAACTATTTTTTATGTATATGCGTTGCAATGTCCTAGTATTGATGATGTTTAACGCATAAGGTTTAATGAATGCGCTTAATGGTAGAACAAAATCTTCCTGTTGGAAAAACAATGGTTTCCAAAGGTGCTTTACGGGGAAGGCTAAAACCTATGCAGGTTTCGTATTTTTTTGAGTGAAGGGAGGAAACCGATTTAATTGAATGGTGATATGGGTTATTTTTTTCACTATCTTTTCCTAGCGAAAAAATTGATCTATGGGATTGGAAATTGAGCGAAAGTTTTTGGTTAATCGCGAGAAGTGGAATTTGGAGAACAAGGGGACGGGGTGCTTATTCAAGCAAGGTTACATACTTACCGATCCCGAAAAGACCATAAGGGTAAGGCTTACCGATACCGACGGGTACCTTACCATAAAGGGGATATCGCATGGTGCCGTTAGGCAGGAATTTGAATACCTTATTCCGCCAGAGGAGGCACTTGAGCTACTTCACAACTTTGCCTCAAATTTGGTGGAGAAGATTCGCTACAAGGTTCGCGTTGGCGGTAAAACCTGGGAGGTGGACGAATTTATGGGGGCAAATGCAGGGTTGCTAGTTGCCGAGGTTGAGCTCACCTACGAGAACGAACCCTTTGAACTTCCCATTTGGCTTGGCAAGGAGGTTACCAACGAGAGCAAGTATTACAACTCTAACCTTGCGCAAAATCCATATAGCCAATGGCGATAAAAAATCCCCCATTTTCTTGGGGGATTTGAACTAAGGCCGATTGAATTACTAGTAGTAAACGTACGTTCTTTCTGCAATGGCAACCGGCTTTTCATTTTCGTAGAACGTGGCCTTTGTCCAGTTGCATTTTTCGTCGTATTCGTACTTAATGGATACGCTTTTTATTTTGTTGTCGTTACCGTTGAATCGCTCCTGCTTTTTGGAAAAGCCCTTGTTGTTGTATACAATTTTAAACCTTCCTTTGAGCGAATCGTTTGCACTGTAGGCCTCCACTTCTGTCACATGGTTGTCTTTATTCCACGTGTAGCGGTTACTCCTAGTAAGTTTACCGTGGTCGTCGTACCAAATGGCCTTAATGAACTCCTTGTTGGCGTTATACACCCAGTCGGTTCGGTAAAGAAGCTGATTGGATCTTCCCTTAAAAAACTGGTTTTCTACCATGTTTCCACGGTCGTCATTCTTGACCACGACGGTCATGGAGGTGCTGTCTTTTACAATCCAGTTGGCCAGCGATGGAATGCCCTTCTCTAAGGTGATTACCCAGCTGCCAATTAGGATACCGCGGTCGTCGGTGTAATCACTTTTGAGCACTTGCCCATCTTCGTTAAACAGGACATCAAAATCATCGGTCCAACCCAGATTAATTCGTTCAGTTGGCGAGATTAATTTGCCCTTTATAAGTTGTCCATCTTCGATGGAAGCCCAGAAATTTTGCTCCTTTACTGACTTTACCTTACCATTCAGCTGTTCGGGCATGAAGTAGTAAGGAGTCCACCAGCCAAGCACCGTCTTTTCTGCAGGTTGGGGCTTCTTGCAGCCTGCGAGGAACAGGGCTGTGCAGATAAGTAACAGGGTGATTCGTTTCATGGCTATTGTTTTATGGTGAAAATTGAGTAGTAATCTGAATTTGCGCTACGGTAAAGTTACGGGAACAGAATGGCGAAGTCAAGGATTATCTAGTGGCAATTCCTTGAATGTAAGGTTGAAAAGCGTCTTTCCTCAAAAACTGGGTCAAAAAGATCCGAAGAGATCGAGGTCTACTTGCAGAAAAGTGGAGATTGATTCTTCTGCCAAAATTGGGTTCCCCGAAGGTAGCGAGGCTACATGGTAAATTTTTCCGGCGCCAGCGGCCCTAGCGGCTTCAATGCCTGCATGGGAATCTTCTGCAATGGCACAGGCATTCGATGGCAGCTGCAGCCGACGAGCCGCTTCAAGGAACAGGTCTGGGCTGGGTTTGCTGCGAAATTTCCCGTTGTCGAACACCACTGCCTTTGGGGCAAACCACCTGTATAGATTAAATTTTTCGATGTAGAACATTACGTTGACCTCGGGAGAGGCGGTGGCAATTGCACATCGGATATTCTTGCTCTTTAGGCTGTTGAGCAGCCACTCTGCTCCGGGAGCCAACTCAATTCCCGAGCTGGAGCATATTTCGCGGTAAATGGCCTCCTTCTCGTCCGCCAGCATAGCAGCGTTCTCCTCGGAGAGGGGTTTGCCAAATATCGACGTAAGGATATCTCGATTCATTTTTCCATGAATAACGTGACTCTTTTCCTCGTCGGATAGAGTGAAGCCATGCTTTTTCAGGAAAATGTCCCATGCCGTGTTGTGAAGTGGGGTATCCCACAGCAGTGTCCCGTTAAAATCGAAAATAAATCCTTGGAGCTTCATGCAATAAAACTGAAGTAAGCTAAAACGTTTCGGCTCCGAAAAGCAGCTGGAGAATTACCTTTTTCTGCGCCATCATAAATTTACGGTAACCATCCTCGTCCAGCTTGGCCACTTTTTTAATGATTGGCTTTGCCAGCAGGGGATAGGAACACAGCGACATTAGACTCACTATAAACTGGTCGGATGACATGGCGGTGATGGTACCATTCGCTATTTCCCTATCCAGCTCCTCCTTGAGCTTGTGCCGCATACTTTTTTCCACATCCTTTGGGTTGAGGGTAAAGTCGCTATTGGGTGTTCGGTTTACCTCCGAGATAATAAACGCCTCAATGTAGGGATATTCCATGTTGGCGTCGATAAAGAGGTCGAGAAACTGCTCAATTTTTTCCCGAAATGGCAGCTCGGTTGCAAAAACCAGATGGAGCCGCTTTCCCAAATTATCAATTGCCTCATGAAGCACTACCTGAAAAAGATTCTCCCTACTACGAAAGTAGTAATGTATGAGTGCTCGGTTGATTCCGGCTGCGACTGCAATGTCTTGCGTGGTGGCGTGGAAGTTTCCCTCCGCAAAAAATATGGTTCGGGCTGTCCGCTTTATGAGCTCTTCGGTACCCGAATCCTTTGGGCGCTTTTTCATCGCAACTTTGGCTTGAATAGATGAGGCAATATGGTTTGACAAAAATGTTAAACTTTTTTCAGAACATCTAAATAATTACCTCAAAAAAGTTGCGCTACGTTTTTTGCCTCTCGTTTCCTCACTGTAGATACCCTCATAGCAATAGGGAGAATATGGCTGCACCGTTGCCCAACTCGTTGAATGGCCGATTTAGAATTGGTGGTTGATGCAGCCTTACTCCATACAGTGCTACAAACCTTTTACCTATGCTCCATAACCTTTTCGGGTGACTTAATTAACTTGCTTATGCGTTTCTGCCACTCCATGGCCTTTTCGTGCATGGGGTAGGCGTCGAAGGGGTTGTCGGTGTTTACGTCGAAAAAGTTCACAACAATCTCCTCCGGAGGGGTATGGAAGCTGTATAAAATAATGTCGATACGGTAAACCGATTCCTCTTGCTCATTTCCGTGCAGGCTGGTTTTTTCAGCCTTTCGAAACACGCGACAGCTGGTCATCTTTTTTAAATCTACCACTAGGGGCTCCTTACCTACTACCTGCTTGTTTACAAAAAGCAGGGTGCGCGAAGCCTCGTCGATGCCAATGATTTTCCGTTTTATTACTTCCGGCTCTTTGATGCTGAGCTGGTGTGCATCGCAAGATTCCTTAAAAAATTTCTTCAACCGATTTTCCTTAACGGTTGCAATGCGCGAAATGAGCCAGATGGGGAAAAGAAATGCGAAAACGGCTATTATGCCAATAGCCAACACTGAAGTATCCATGTGCAATGAAGTTATGGTGATACAATGTTTTGTATTCAATAGCTTGGGCAGTTCAATTCTGTCCAAATTTTCCATTGAAAGTTTAGGAGGTGTAGCCGCACCTAAATGGCAGTTGTACTCTTAGTATGCCATAGCTGCGTAAATTAAACGGAAGAAATGCTGCAGGCGCGGCTAGAAAAAGGAACAAAGGAATCACCAGAACTCGTGGAAGGGGTAGAGTATAAGCGCAACAAACAGGCAACGATTATTATCTTGGGTTATGAATGTTGCGGCAAAGTTGGTAGGTGTGTGCTTATGCAAAAATTTTTGCGTGGCAGCAGGTTCCCACCTTGGTCCCGTGTCCTTGCTGCTGTTGGTGAGCTCATTAAATGCTATTGTTGCAGGTTGGATAAACTGAATGGCCAAGAGGTCTGTGAAAGGCACAGAGTAGGCGGATTCGCCAGTACAGCGGACAACCTGCAGAGGAGCACCATTTAGTTCCGCTCCATAGGCAAGCCCTACCCAAATGAAAATGGGCAACCAGAGAAACTTGAAAAGGTGTATGGGCCTACGCATCATCTATGTCCAAATCTCAATGATTGTGACAATTTTGGCTAGAAATAACCTAGTATTACTGCAGCCAAAGTTGGATAATTATTTTGCCACTTGCAACGCCCTAAGGTAGGCCGCAACAAACTCCTCCTTTTTCTTCAGCTTATACTGCATGATAAACCGTGGATGGGGAAGAGGAATTACCCGCTCAAAGAAGTGGTGCTGCTCGTTGAACTTTTCAAAAAACTTAAAGTTTTTGCCTTCACCAAGGCAAAAGCAGGTTGTGGTATCTACTCCGAGTGCAATTTGCGCTCGAATATTCTCCTCAATGTATGGGATAAGAGCCTTTTGGAGGTCGGGTATATCGTAGTAGTTAAGGTTCTTTCCATCTTTGGTAAAGCCCAGTGGGCATATGGAGTTGAAGTAGTATTGGCTGTAAAACTGCTGCAATCCACCAAAGGATTTTATCATTTCGTAGATAAAGAGCGACGAGAGTTCGGGTCTCTGCGGCAGGTTATTGGGGATACCACACTCCTGCGCCAGCCGGATGGGATCGGTGAACGGAATTCCGGTGGTGCCACCACCCAGCCTTCCGGGGTTGATACCCAGAATTAGCGTGCGGGGAAGATGGTCGTTGTAGTACTTGGAGTAAAACTGATCTACTATGTTTTGAACATCCTTATTTTCGAAAGGGTTCATAGTTTTTATTCCTCCCGGAAGCCCCGTGGGCCTGACGAGAGAAATGTTGAACTGAATGACTTTTGCGGCGAAGGTCATTGTTTTAGGGTTTTGAAGAGGAACGGTAAACCGCAGAAAGATATGGATTTATTCGATTGTTTCTTCCTTTGAAGTACGATTAAGTGGTTGGCCGTGTTTACTAAGAACGGGTTCTGGTCGGCAGCAACTATGGTGTGTCCTGCCTGTATGAGGTTTTCAAATGTTTGCCGGAGGTCGGCGATATTTTTTGGATGAAGGCCAATCGTTGGTTCGTCGAACAAAAAAATGACCTTCTCCTTGGCTGCTTGAATGATGGAGGCCAGATGAAGTCTCTGCTGCTCCCCGGCGCTCAAGGTGGCGAAGGGCTGTCCCAATCTAAGATATCCTATGCCCATCTGGATGGCCGATTGCAATGCTTTTGTAGCTGCAGGATCTTGTTCAAACTTCACAAGCGCCTCCTCCACGCTTTGCTGCTGCCACTGGGCAATGGTTAGGTTGTGCCATTTGTATTGCAGTGCCTCGGTGGTGAAGCCCGTTCCGTTGCAGCTCTCACAAGGCTCCTGATAATCGGGCATGAGGTCGAGGGCAACTCGCTGAACTCCCGTTCCGGCACAAACCTCGCATCGGCCTCCGCTAGCATGTGGGCTGAAGTAGCCGGGGGTAAGGTGTTGCACCTGTGCCTCTGCTGAAAGTGATAGCTGCTTGCGTATGATATTGGCAATATTCAGCTGGGTGGCAACGGTGGAGTACGGTGAGCTGCTGCCTGTTACCTCCTCTACGTTGATGACCTTCATTGGAAAGGGGAGAGAAATAGCCTTACATCCAACAGGTTTCTGACGTGCAATCGATTCTCCAATTACCTTCAGCAAGAGGGTGCTTTTCCCACTTCCAGTTGGTCCGGTAATGGCTGTAAATCCGCCTGCAGGAAACCTTAGGTTCTCTTCGTTGAGGCCTTCTATTGTAATGGTGCCTTGGGATGTAAAGGGTTTTGAGTTTTCAAAAAAGTGGTTGTTCCCAACAAAGATCATCCCTGTGGCAGTGCTGCTGTTGGATGCGAAATCATCGGGCATTCCATCGAAAACTATTGCGCCTCCTTTCTCCCCAGCTTCAGGACCCAGCTCCACCACTCTGTTGGCATAGGAGAGTCCCGAAGGGCTGTGGTCTATGAGAACAACCGTGTTGCCCTTTGCTGCTAGCTCCGAGAGTAATACCTTAATTCGTTTGGCTTCTGGGGCATCAAGTCCGGCAAACGGTTCATCGAGAATGTAAGTAATTCCGCTAAGGTCGATGCCTGCAATGCCAAGAAGGCGAAGCTTCTGTTGCTCCCCAGTAGATAGTGTGTGGGTTTTTCGGTTCAGGGATAGGTATTCAACGCCGAGTTGCGATAGCAGGTGAAGCTTACGGTGAAGCGGATTGCAGAGCAAATCTGCTGCATCCTTACCTGCTTTTTTCTCTATTGCCCTTGCCAGTTCGGGGAGAAGCATGAGCAGCTCTGCTCCACTTTTCTCCGACATTTCCGCAATATCCATGTCGAGAAGTTTGTACAATAGCGCGTTGCTGTTTAGCCGCTTCCCGTTACACTGAGTGCAGTTTACCCACTCCATTGCCTCCTGGAAGCCAGTGCCTCGGGAAGTTGTGTGGTGGATGGCATATTCCTCATTTACAAGGGCAACAAGTCCGTTCCATTTTCCGGAGAAGTTAAAGCTACCCTCTCTTTTTCCTCGTTTGTAATTCCATTCAACGTCCCATACAACGGGGCCCGTTCCGTTGAGCGCTATACTTTTTGCTTCCTCGGTGAGCATATTCCACGGTTGAAAGAAGTCAATCTTCCGTAATTTCCCAATGGTGGCTAAAATGGCCATCTGTTTCCCAAATGGATCGCCAAACAGCTTAGCCACCTTACCAGAACCGAGTGCCCCCGCATTTAATGATTTTTCTTGGTTTACAACCAGCTTGCTAGGTGTGCAACGGAGCCTGCTGCCCAATCCACCGCAGGCCGGACAGGCACCCTGCTCGTGGTTAAATGAAAACAGTGTTGAAAGGGGGTAGGCACCGCTGTTTTGGCCTTCGGCAGCACGGCTGTACAGTAACCTTAGTAGGTCGTAGATGCCAGTAAAGGTGCCTACCGTCGATCGAGCATTGGAGGTGAATGGCCTCCTGCGAATGGCAATGGTGGGCGTAAGACCGTTGGCTCCTGCCAGCTCTGCTGCCTGTCCCATTCCCAGCCTTGAACGAACGTAGGGTGTGAGGTAGCGGCTAAATTCGGCATTGCTCACGGAGGACAGGGTGTTGTAGGCAAGACTAGTTTTTCCCGAGCCGGAAATACCTGCCATCGCCAAAATATTTCCTGGCACAATGGCAATATCAATGTTTTTTAGATTGTGGGTGGTAATGCCCGTCAGGTTGATGGACTTTGGCTGGGTTGGTGGTGCTGCCAGTGGTTTTAAACTACTTTGACCAAAGATGTAGCGGGCGGTTACAGATTTTTCACACTCTTTTAAGCGCTCAGGCGTTCCCTGAAAGACAACGGTTCCTCCCTGTTTCCCACCCTCTGGGCCTAAATCGATAACCCAGTGTGCATTGGTAATTACATCGGCATTGTGCTCAATGCACACAACGGTGTCCCCCTTTCGGGTTAGCTCAAAGAGGGCATTTAGTAGCGCCTCGGTATCGTGCTGGTGGAGACCAGTGGTTGGCTCATCAAGGAGGTAAAGCGTTTTTCCCTTACCCTGCCGAAACAGCTCCGTGGCCAGCTTAATGCGCTGCGCTTCTCCACCGCTGAGCGTATCCGAACTTTGGCCCAACTTTAGGTAACCGCATCCCAGGTTGCAGAGAAGTTGAAGCAGCTTGCTCATCAACGGTTGATCGGCAAAAAGGATTGCGGCCCTCTCAATGCTCGTGTTGAGGACGTCGGAAATAGAGAGCCCATTGTAGGTAATTTCTAGCACCTCTGGCTTAAAGCGTTTTCCACCGCAGGTGTGACAAACTGTTTCGGCAGTTCCAAGAAAGTGGAGGCCCAGCTCCAACTTTCCCGCACCTTGACAGGTTTCACACCTTCCCCCTGCAACATTAAAGGAGAAGTGGCTCTTTTTGAATCCCTTGACCTTCGATTCTGGTAGGGAGGCAAAGAGGTCACGGAGCATGTCCATTAAGCCAGTGTAGGTGGCCGGATTGCTCCTCGATGTTTTTCCAATGGGACGTTGGTCTATTTCAACCAATCGTGTAATGCCCGTAAGCCCGGCTATTTCACCAACATTGGCCAACGATCCTTCTTTTTGTTTAAGGTTGTGCCGAACAAGCTTGGCAAGAGCATGGTGCAGGAGTGTGGACTTGCCCGCTCCCGATACACCGGTAACAGCGGTTAGCTGACCTTGAGGTATGCTTACCGCAATGTGCTGGAGGTTGTGGACGCACAGGTTGGTGAGCTCAATATAGCTGGGCTCTGTCTTGGTAGTGGGCTTGGAGAGCCTAATGGAGCGTTCTCCGCTTAAGAATTGCCAAGTGGGACTTTGGCTAATTTTTGCATTGATAAACTGATCGGGAGAACCGCTGAACAGCAGCTCGCCACCACTCTCTCCGGCCAATGGTCCTAGGTCGACAAGGTGATGGGCAATTTTCATCACCATGGGGTCGTGCTCCACCAGAACCACCGTATTCCCCTTTTGAATGAGCTCGTTGAGTATTCCCATAAGGGCTGCTGTATCCCTAGGGTGAAGGCCAGTTGTGGGTTCGTCGAGCACAAAGCACACGTTCTGAAGCCGTGTTTCGTTAAGGGTAACGAGCTTCAGGCGCTTTAGCTCCCCGGTGGAGAGCGTTTCGGCATTTCGGGCAATCTCCAAATGTCCCAGCCCCAGCAGCTGCGTTGCCTTAACTGTTTTGAGCATTTCGTTGACAATAACCTTGGCTACTCCGGTTTGCAGCATTTCGGCTTCCAAAAGAAAGTGGGCCAGCTCATCGAGGCTGAGGACGGAAAGTTCGTGGATATTCTTGCCGTTAACGGTTACGCTTAACGATTCGGGTCGAAGGCGTGCTCCGTGACAGGCTGAGCATGGCCTGCTTTTGGCAAAGCGAAGAATATTTGGGTTTCGATCCCGCTGAAGAATTTCCTCCATTACGGGAATTATGCCTCGGTAGTAACCTTCCTCCCGAGGCTTGGCCGTTATTCCCGTCCATTTCATTCGCGATTCCAGCGTATGCTTGCCAAAAGGAACCTTTAGCTTTGTGGTTCCATATAGCACAACCTGTTTTTGATCAGCGGTGAGCTCCTTCCACGGAATGTCTACAGAGAACCCTTCGGCCTGACAAACTTGGTTAAGCACCTCCATGGTGACCTGGGAGTAAATGATGTATGGTTTAGGGGTGGTGAGCACCAACGCTCCGCCACGTAACGATTTGCTTGGATCGCCCACTAAACTCTCTTGGTCGATATAATCCTCCACGCCAAGGCCTTTACAGCTTGGGCATGCGCCTCTGGAGGTGTTGAAGGAGAAAAGGCTTCGGTCAAGTTTTAATTTTGGGAACTGGGCATAATCTGGCTCACCAGTTCGGGCATACAGTAACCTTAGCTGGTCGTAGAGCCCCGTCAACGTTCCCACCGTAGAGCGGGCAGAGAGACCATTAATGTGCTGGTCGACGGCTACCACCGGAAGTAAGTTTTGAATGCTTTCTACGCTGGATGGCTGGAGCTTGCCCAAGAGCATTTGAGCATTTGCCGAAAGGTTTCCGTAGAATCGCCGCATTCCCTCTCGGGCAATTACGTTGTAGGCGAGTGTACTCTTCCCTGAACCGGAGATACCCGTGATAACGGTTAGCGATCGATGTGGAATTTCAATGGAGATGTTCTTCAGATTGTTTTCGCTAACACCGTTTATAATAATCTTTGGTACGTTGGTCATCAAAAGGTTGTTTTTACAAAGGAATTAAAATATTTTTTCTTTCTTTAAAAGTTAGAGTGTGAGTTCATAAAACGATTAGTTCCTTATGTCTCTATAGTCACCGTTATTAGTAACTTAGGTGACAAAACAGGTTAAAGAGGTATGCTTAAAATCTACTTAAGATACGCTTGTATCGTGAGCCTTTTTTTTGTTCAATGGGGCAGCGCCATGGCAGGCAATTCGGTGGACACGCTTCTTCTTCATCAATTGTTTGAGAAAACCGATTCTTACGTAGACAAGGGCTATTACGATTCGGCCTACCGAATGGCCGATAGCGCCCGTATCTTGACTCAGCATACGCAATACGCAAGCTATTATGCCCGATCGTTAAATAAGCTAGGTGCTGTAAACCGTTGGAAAGGTAATTTGGGTGAGGCCTTAAGCCTCTTCTCACAAAGTTTCCGAATAGCCGATTCGCTAAACGATTTGCGCTTAAAGGCAAATAACCTAACCAATTTGGGCGCCGTTAACCGAATGGTGGGCAACTATTCCCATGCGCTGGAGGAGTATCTGCAGGCACTAAGCATACATATGGCTGCCCACAACAAAGCTGGTATCGCTGTGAACTACAACAATATTGGGGTGGTTTACCTTTACCTTGGCGATTATGGGAAGGCGCTCGAATACTACAAAAAATCGGAGGCGCTATCGCAACAGATTGGCGATGATGCAGGTTTGGCAATCTCGTTCATTAATATTGGTGAGGTTTACCAGAAATCCGGGAGAAATGCCGATGCCATTGTTTACTACATGCAGGGGCTGGACCTTAGCCAGAAAATTGGAGATTTCGACAGCCAGGCGGTGCTGTTCAGCGAGCTCGGAAATATTCATAAGAGCCTTAACGATTGCCGTTTTGCAACCGATTTCTACCTAAAGTCGCTCTCCATTTTTGAGAAGTTGGGCGATAACTATAGGCTATCGCAGGTTTTGAATAACCTAGGTTATTGCGCCATGAAGCTAAACCAGCGTAAGCAGGCATTGGCCTATTTTAACCGTGCCTTGGCCCTTGCCAACAAGGTTGGATCGTGGGAGCTTAAGAGGGATGCCAATATATCGCTCAGCAATTACTACGAATCGCAAGGGGAGTATAAAAAGGCGCTGAGCTATTTTCAAGAGCACACTGCTGCACGCGACAGCTCTTTCAACAAGGAGACAACCGCCCAGTTGGTTCGTGCCCAGCTGCGGTTTGATTTCGAAAAGGATAAGGAACGAAGCCTCGTTGCCAAAGAAAAGCAGATGCTTGTGGCGAAGGAGGCTAATCGCTGGCAGGTAATTATCAGATATTTCCTGATAGGTATTGTGGTGGTGTTGCTGGTTATGCTTGCCTTTCTTTACAGGAGTTACAGTCACAAGAAGAAGCTGTCGCAGATACTGCTCAACCACGAGAAGGAGATTTTGGAGAAAAATGAGGAGCTCGAGCTGCAGCAGGAGGAGATTTTGGCCCAGCGCGACCAAATTGAGGAGAAGAATGTGATTCTTCAGATTCACCAAAAGGAGATAGAGGCTCAAAACGAGCGAATGATTAGCAGCTTGGAGTATGCGCAAACCATTCAAGAGGCTATTCTTCCAGAGGTTGAGTTCTTCGAAAAGCACTTTCGAAACCACTTCATAATTTATCGGCCCAAGGATATTGTATCCGGTGACTTCTACTGGACCTACCACACGGAGAATTTTATCTACGTGGCACTTGCCGACTGCACAGGCCATGGCGTTCCGGGGGGATTTATGTCGATGATTGGCAACACCCTCATCAACCAGCTGGTGATTGAGTACCAGATGAGCAACCCAGCCAAGATTCTGGAGGAGCTGAATCGAATGATTCGTAAAGCCTTGAAGCAAAACGAAGTTTCGGCTAGATCCTATGCCGGAATGGACATTGCCTTTTGCGTGGTGGACAAGGCCAAGAAAAAGCTATACTTTGCCGGAGCAAAGCGGCCACTATATTACTTCAAGGGGAATGAGTTTGAAAAAATAGCGGGAGATTCCCGCTCGGTTGGTGGCTACCAAATGGAAATCGATAGGCTCTTTACGCTACAAACCATTGACCTTGACGAGCCCATTACCCTTTACCTGTTCACCGATGGCTACACCGACCAGCTTAACCTCTCTGAACGGAAGTATGGCGTTGCCCGATTTAAGGAGCAGCTGGCCGAAATACACCTCCTGCCAATGGCTCGACAAATGGAGCTCCTTATTCGTTCTCACGAGGAGTTTAAAGGTGGTAATGAGCAGATTGATGATATAACGATTATTGGACTTACCCTGTAGCCGTTCAGGTTAATGGATAAAAAAACCGCCCCTAGCTAGGAGCGGTTTTTTAGTTGGTTTATATCGGGCTATTCAAGTCCACGAGCTTTGAGCAGTGGCTCAATGCTGGGCTCTTTGCCTCTGAAGTTCTTATACATTGTCATGGCATCTTCGGTACCACCCTTCTCGAGAATGCAGTGGCGGAATAGGTTAGCTTCCTTCTGATTAAAGATGTCTCCCGTTTCCTTGAATGCTTGGAAGGCATCGGCAACGAGTACGTCGGCCCAAATGTAGCTGTAGTAGCCAGCGGAATAGCCACCTCCAAAGATGTGTTGGAAGTAGGTGCTTCTGTAGCGAGGAAGGATTTCAGGGATAAGACCAATTTTATCCATGCTTGCCTTCTCAAACTTCTGTACGTCGAGGTTAGCCAATGCGGTATCGGTGTAGAAGTCCATGTCGAGATAGGAGGCAGCGAGGTATTCAACCGTGGCAAACCCTTGGTTGAAGGTTCCGCTCTTCTTTAGCTTCTCAACCAATTCGGTGGGGATAACCTCACCCGTTTTGTAGTTTTTGGCATACACATTCAGCACCTCTGGTTCCGAAGCCCAGTTTTCGTCGAACTGTGAAGGTAGCTCCACAAAGTCACGAGGAACATTGGTACCCGAGAGGCTGGCGTAGGTTACCTGCGAAAGCATGGCGTGCATGGCATGGCCAAACTCGTGGAACAGGGTCGATACCTCGTCGAAGTTGAGCAGCGCTGGCTGGTTGCCGGCAGGGCGGGTAAAGTTGGTAACGATGGAAACAATGGGAGCTACACGCTTGCCATTAACAATCTTTTCGGGACGGAAGTTGGTGCACCAAGCGCCACCCTTCTTGCTTGCCCTTGGGAAGTAGTCGAAGTAGAGAATGGCCAGCAACTTGCCGGTTGAGTCTTGCACCTCGTATGCCTCAGCTTCGGGGTCATACTTTGGTAGGTCGGGCTTTGCAACAAACTGAAGACCATAGAGCCGCTTTGCCGTATAGAATATTCCTTTTTTTACGTTATCCAGCTCAAAGTAGGGGCGAAGCATCTCCTCGTTGAGGTCGTACTTTGCTTTTCTAACCTTTTCGGAGTAGTACCACCAATCCCAAGAGGCGAGCTTAAATTTGCCACCCTCCTTGTCGATGATCTTCTGCATGTCGGCAGCCTCCTCCTTTGCCTTCTTGAGGGCTGGAGTCCAAATCTTGTTGAGCAGGTTGTACACATTTTCGGGCTTCTTGGCCATGGTGTTGTCGAGAATGTAGTCGGCAGCAGAGGGGAAACCCAGAAGCCTTGCCTTCTCGAGGCTCAACGAGAGAATCTTGGTAATAACCGGGTTGTTGTTATACTCGTTCGGGTGGTTACACCGTGTAGCATAGGCCATGTAGATTTTCTCTCTCAGGTCACGCTTTTCCGAGTATTGCAGGAATGGAATCATGCTGGGTTTATCGAGGGTAAATACCCACTTGCCCGGCATGCTATCTGCCTTTGCCTGTTCGGCAGCCGACATAATTACCGATTCGGGTAGACCCACAAGGTCGTCCTTGTTGTCGATTACCAGCTTATAGTCGGCATTCTCCTTGAGAAGATTTTTGCCAAACTGCAGCTCCTGAAGAGAGAGCTCTGCGTTCACCTGCCGGAAACGCTCCTGCTTGTCGGCAGCAAGGTTGGCTCCACCCCGAACAAAGTTGCGGTTAATTTTGTCAACCAGCATCTTTTGCTCCTCGGTAAGGTTGAGGTTGTCCTTGTTATCGTAGATGGCCTTTACCCGTTTGTAGAGGTCGGCATTAAGGTAGATGTCGTCGCTGTTTTTCGAGAGCAGCGGCGCAACGGAGTCGGCAATGGCCTGAATTTCGTCGGTGCTGTTCGATTCGGTGATGTTGAAAAATACGTTGCTAACCTTGTCCAGAATTTCGCCACTGTTTTCCATTGCCAGAATGGTGTTCTCAAAAGTGGGTGCTTCTGGGTTTTTCACAATGGCAGCAATCTCCTCTTGCTGCTGCTTTATTCCCGCCTTAAACGCTGGGAGGTAGTCGGCATTGGTTATTTTGTCGAATGGTGGAACCCCATACGGCGTTTTGTACTCACTCATGAATGGGTTCTGGGAATCCATACCACCCTTATTGCAGGATGTGAGTGCAATGCCTGCAAACATGGCCATAATCAGATACTTTTTCACGATTTTTACTTATTTAGGTTAGTGATTGGTGCGATCATCAAGGGTCAAAATTAACAATTGCATTCTTTTCTTGTAACCGTTTTTGGACAACTTTATTGGTTAATTGTTTAAAAGTTAGAAAAATAATTGTGGGAGGGAGCAGGTGGAATGGGATGAAGCCGAGTTACATATTACTAAAAAACCGGTGTAAATCCCTTAATAGTGGTGGTGCACCTCGGAGAGGTGTTATGTTTGGTGCCATAGGCGTTAGTCCATGGAATGAATGCTCCCAGGAGGAGAGAGCGGTGCGCGCTCCTTCGCTGTTCAATGCGCTGAAGCTACCACGCACCGCAATAGCCGAAAGGTTATTTGCTGCAACAAACCCACCCGAGCACATGCAGAGTTGCCTGCCTCCCTCCAACCTCCCCCTAGCTAGGTGGAGGTGTTTGCTAGGCGAGGAGGCTGGATTTCTATTACGGCATTTGGTATTAGCACGTTCCTTCCCCTCGTAGGGGAAGGTCAGGATGGGGTGGTTCTGTAGAAAAAACAGCGCATTGCCACTCGTAACGACCTTTTCCCCGCTTGGAGCAACCTCTTTGCCTCTCAGAGAACCCTTTTTGTCTCTTGGAGTGACCTTTTCCTCGCTCAGAGAACCTTTCTTGTCTCTCGGAGCGACCTTTTTCTCGCTCAGAGAACCTCTTTTGTCTCTCCGAGCGACCTTTTCCTCGCTCAGAGAACTTCTCTTGTCTCTCCGAGCGACCTCTTTCCTGCTCAGAGCAACCTCTTTGCCTCTCCGATAACCCTTTTTGTCTCTTGGAGTGACCTTTTCTTCGCTCAGAGAACCTCTCTTGTCTCTCCGAGCGACCTTTTCGATTCTCGGAGAGGCATTTTTTTGCAGCTTAAAGAGCTGACGGTGGCCATTTTTAGATAGCCTTACCATGGAATGGTTCGTTATTCCGTGCCCGGAACCTTACCTCTCCCTTATAATAGCATACCCCTTTGGTAACCTAAGATTTGGAGCATATCGAAGGGAGCATGGTGTGGTGTTTATCCCCCCTGAGGAGGGAATAAACACCATACCGCATCTAAAATGCATACTCATTGGGATTTGGTTAAGCAAAAGAGTCCATTGAATAGCTTGGGTATTCAGTTTTTTTGTAAGTTTGAGATACGAACGAATAGCAGGAATAGCATAAATCAGCCGTTAAACTTCCCTTTTACCGTGCATAATGACGGGCTAATTTCAAAAAAAGAGGGTTTGTCTAAGGTGAAAATAACAACCATAGCTGCGTTTATACGCTCGTTGTGGGTAATTTTGAAAGATGCCAAAATGCGGGGATTATCTTTATGGATTAGTAATTTAAATTATAAAAAATGAGGAACTATCTAATTGTTTTATTCTTAGTGACAGGAATTCAAATGAACGCTCAACTTCCGACTTTTAATAATCCATATGTGTCAATAATTAGTGAACAAGTAAAATCGATTGATAGTTTATTAGATGGTAATTTCAATGAAATAAATTTTGAGCTTGATAGCGTAGAAATTACCGCGAAAATTTGGGAGAATAAAATCGAGACATATAATTATTTTAATAATAGTGGAACAAAATTGAAAATAGCTTTTTATTTTCAAAATAGTGAAATGTTATATATTCGAGTAAATGAGGAAAGTAAAAAGTTACCTGATTTGGCCGCTAAAATAACTGAATTCTACTTCCATGACAATACCTTATCTCTTATTTGGGATTATTATAAAAGACCGACAGGTATTGCTTTAAGACCAGATGAAGAAAATAACTTCTTTGGTTATAACGTAGATTTCAATGAAGACTTTTTAAAAGGTTATGTTAATACACTATATGAAAAAACAAAAACTACCCACAACACGCAATAAAAAACATAGGGCAGATAGTGCTAAATTTGAACGACATAACATTTAATAAACGGCTTGGTAGCTTGATAGGTAGGTGCTTTGAAATGCCCTACGTTTCTTATTGCCAAACGTTGTACACAATGCTGAGAAACCATGCGAACATTAATTATACCGATATTATTTTTAGCACAGATTTGCTACGGACAATCAAAGATGGATTATGAAATATATTCCATGTTGATTGACAGTCAAATGACCGATTGGAAATTTGATACGGATACAAATAAAGTGATTGTGATTACAGATAATTTGACAAATTTTAGCCGAAAACATGATTTCAAAGAATATACAGACATGTTCTTTGATAGCGATAAACAAATGGCTTATATGACAGTAAATTATCAGGATAGCATCTACAAGATACTTGATGAACCAGAATTTAGAGAGCTATTCCAGAGATTTTCAGAAAATTTTAAAAATCAACTGGATTTGGAGCCTGACAAGTTTCCAACAAAATATCAGATAAAGATTATAGACAGTAAATGGATTGAAAATATATTCACTAAGACAAATTATAAAAAAGCTTGGAGGAAATTCTATAAATCTAATCCTTCAAGTTCTGGATACTTTGAGTTTTCAAAAATTGAGTATTCTGACAATTATGGATTAGTATATTTTGTTCATAGAGCCAAACCACTGATTGGAAGTGGGAAGTTGATTTTTCTTAAAAAGGTAAAAGGTAAATGGATAAAATATGATACTTTGACAATTTGGAATAATTAAAAAAATGAATAAAGCACAGTGTACAACACGCAATATACGTAAGCTAGGCGATGTAGCCAATTTAAACCTTTGCACATTTACTCAAAATCACAATAGTTTGATAGGAAAGTGCTTCGAAATCCCAGCCTCCGCATATTGCCATCCGTTATGCACGATTATATGAGACACTTAATCGTAATAGATGATACTGGTTCACCTGGAGCTACTAATGAAACAAGATTCTTGAAGGATGACCGCAAGACATTAGTTGCAGTTTTTATTCATTCGGATATTCGTGCAAAAATGGAAAAATTGATTGCGGATGTAATAGAAATTCTAAATAGGGAATTCGGAATTACAGAGCTACACTTTGTCGATCTAATTAATAAACAGAACCAATTCAAGACGTTTGAAAACGATGACGTTATTAGCCTAATTCATCTGCTTTCGACTGGATTTGCTCATGTTCCTCTTCCATATTTTGTTCAAACTGTTCATAAGAACACTTTAAAGGAGAATGGCATAAATGCACACTTTAAAATCAATAATCTTAACTCAGAAAATAGCGAAGATGCAGCCTTAATATTTCTTTCAGCAAGAATAAAAGCATATTTAGAAAAGGAATACCCAAATCAGCTAATTGAGTTTGTAAAGGATGAAGGAAGGCGCAAAAGTGGCCGTTCAGAAAGGATAGAATTGCTGAAAAATGTTTCAGTTAATAGTGAAATTATATATAAATCATCCCAAGAGTTTTTATTATTGCAGATAGCGGACTTTTTTGCGTATTCCGTTAATCGCATGCAAATGACTACAGTAAAAGCATACAAGACCGATTATGATAAATCTATTCTTGACAAATTATCAATTGCTTTATCAAATCAATATTCAGAGGGGACTTCAATGATAAAAGTTGACCTTGACAGCTTTACAAAAGACGATTACGATTATGAACAGAGGTCTAACCTTGAAAGTGACGGAAATTTAGACAACTGGAATAGAATGCAAAAATAACTGTGCATAACAGCGTATTTGTTGTATTCGGGTTGATGGCGCATTGGGAGTTCTAACGCTTTTTGGTAACTTTACTGTCAGAGTATAAGAAAACGTTTCAAACTCCCAAATACAACAAATACGCAGAACGTTGTGCGTAATGTTAAAAAAACAAGATAACTAACTGATTATTTGAACATGTTCGATTTTTTCAAAAAGAAAAATACTGAAGCTAGACCATTAGGATTTGAGCCGACAAATAAATGGAGTAATGTTGTTGAAAAAGGCATTAAACAATACGACTCGTTGACTTTTTCTGAGAGAATATGGTTTAATATTAGGGGAATAATTGATTCGACTAATAACAGTGGATTAATTAGCTATTATTATAATTCAGGTGCAGAAAATGTATATGACACGATTGATGATTTAAAATCTATTGGATTTGAAAATATTGCTGATTTAATTCAAAAATATAACAAGATTTTATTTAAAGGCGGTAATGTGCCTAAAGACATTCAAGAGCGGAATAGATTCATTAATGACCTTGATGATAAAACGGATAATATATTACAAAATCTCGAAATTGATTTAACTGGCTTGATTGATGATTTAGAAAAGAAATTAGAGATATATTTGAAAAAAGAAAAACTGATTGAATAACAAAACACTACGCACAACACATGGTATAGTGCATGCGGGTTTCAGTGGATTACGAATGTTTGTGGCTCGTAAAAAAGTCCAGTGTAGCTTGATAAGAAATCGCCTCGTAATCCCGCACGACACCATACCATCAACGTTAGCTGCAAGTTTAAAGAACGACACGAAAGACAATGAAACCAAAATTAGAAACAGATAAAGGTTGGACAGAGGCAATTATTGACAATGACTGTGAATTCGAAAAATTCTATTCAGTTGCAGGCGTTTTATCTAATTATTTTAATTTGACATTTTCAAATAGACTCAACGACCTTGACACGTTATATTGGGACTTTGAATATAAAGGAAACGAACTTGTCTTGCATTACAATATCTATTTAGGCATATCGATATTCCCAAAAGCATTTAAATCTGCTACTGAGACAGACAATTTATCCGTTGTAGAAATCTCTACTTTACTTTTTCAAAAACTTATCGACCTTGACTGGTCAGACTTTGAAGGCGGTAAGACAATTGGAACAAAAGGTTCAGAAAGTGGAACAATTATAACCGATATAGAAAATGCAAACGGTGCAAGAGTGACATTAGAAAAAGATTGTGGAAATATTCCATTTGCAATTACCATTGGAATTTATGGACTAATGTTTCACACACATTTTGAAAGTGATTTGAAAATAGCTGAAGAATATATTATAGACTCGAAGTTTAGAATAAATAAAATCTTCGACCTTTATGATGTTCCAGAGGAAAAAAGAAGCGAATTTTGGCAAACAAAACACGACAGACAAATTAATGAACTTGCAGAAATGACTGAAACAACAATTACCGAAGAAAAACCAGCAGCTAACAGCACCTTGCCAAAAGCGGGGCGTTCGTTGTGGCAAAAACTTTTCGGCTCCGAATAAACATTAGTGCTAGCTTGACAGATGGTGCTCCGAAAGCCCCGCCTTCGGCAAGCTGCAAAACGTTGGCATTAATTTAAGAAAATGAAAAATACTACAATAATATTCTTGTTTTTCATTATCCTATCAGGTTGTTCGGATAGATACACAGAACTAGGAAACGGATACAAAATTGTCGGAGAAGGTGGCTATACGACAGCGGTTGTTAACTCAACGAATAACCAATTGGTTTCTGAGTATATTTTGGATTACTCAATGGATTCTGACTTTATCCTAATTGCACAATCTCCTCCTGACTCTTTACCAAAAATGAAGTTCATCATTTACTCAGACAATGACAGGAAAAGATTAGCGAATGATAAAAATGTATTTAGGCAATATTGGATTATTAGTAAAAAGCAAAAAAATGAATATAAATATGATTCAATAAAACATATTGCAACTTATACGAATGTATACGGACCTTTTGATTTGAATGACTATAAAAAACAAAGACAAATTCTTAATGTATCAAGGAAATTAAAACTAGAGAATGAATAAAAAACTAATGCCAACAGCGGCTGTAATTCATCGTGAGTGTACAGTTACATAGGAAATTAATGAGTAACTTCCCACTGATTTCTTTGCGGACTTGTCCACTGGACAACTCCATGCCGAAATTATAGCCCGGAACGTAGGCAATAATAGACTGGATTATGAAAACAATAACGACAATTTGTGTTTGCATTATTTATTCAACTTTGTGCTTTTCGCAAGAAGAAAAAATGACGTTAAAGAGAAAAAATGAGATTTATAGTTATTTCAAGAATTCTATTAATTCCAAGAAAGAGCTACAAACAAGTCAGCTTGATTCTTTATGCTCGAAAGTAATTGAGTTTGCTTTCAAAGACTTTGTTGAAGACACCTCATTCTCTAATAACATCAAAAAACTAGTTTTTGTAAATGAGAACGATGTTGTGGACAACTATCAAGAAGAATTCTGTCTAGAAGTGATTTTTACAAATGGCGGCTCATATATTCAGACAAGAACAGATAAATTCCCAGAAAAAAGATACACTAAAAAGCAAAAGAAAGAAAACGAATGGCATTTCCTAGAATTTTTAAAAGAAATCGATTCTAGCGGTAGTATTCCATACAACTTAATCGATAAGTTTCATTTTGAAATTTTAATGAGCACCAATAAAAGCAAAATCCTGGTTGAATATGATATTAAATGTAGTAATAAAGAAGAATTGACAATAATCAAAAGAGATAAATGGATAGGTAAAAACACAATGAAATAATTACTGCTTATAACAGGTGGTTTAGCCTAGGGGCTGATGATGCAAATACGAAATTTTTAATATTTTAGTATGTTTTTAACGTGGGATGACGCTGCTGGCTTTTAACTCCCCAGCAGCCCAAACCACCGACTGTTAGCGATTATTATAAAGCACACACATACAGTGAGATAAATGTGTGAATTGGAAAATGGATTTTAAAACAACAAATGATTTAATAACAAAATTTTTAATACATTATGAGAATTAAGAACTATTACTTGATTTCAATAATGATTATCACAATGATAATTTCGAGTTGTAAAACATATTATATCCCGATTGATAGCTTTAAAGAACAATTTAAAGACATTGATTCGGTTGAATTAAAAACCGTATATACAAGAGGTCCAATGGGAGATGTTGCTACGTATAAAACATATCCTATTGACTACATAAAATGTATAGATAAAGAAAATAATCCCGTTGAATTAAAAAATAGCCCATCAATTGAAGTTCGTGTTACTGATAAGAACAACAAAAGAACTTATTTTTATTTTGACCAAATGTACGTACAGGACTCTATTCTGAAAGGAGAAGGTTCGAGATTTATTAATTATCCCAAACAGATACCGATAAAAGACATTAAATTGATTGAGATTCAAGATGGGCATAAGAATTTCAAATATGTTGATGAAAAAAAATAACAACCGCTAACACGTTTCATGCAAAATATTATCTAAATGACTGATTATGGAATATTAATCCTTGCCTTTGATGATAAATGGAATACTGGTGAAGAGTCTTAAAAACAGATTATAGTCTACTTAATATAAAAACTCATGGATAAGCCTACTCTTTCGGAAACAATCATTGCGTTGGAGACCGCGGCTCTCGATGCATGGCACAGTGGTAATCCCTCTCCCTATCTCGAACTTTACTCCAAGGACTTCACCTATTTCGACCCTGCACACGAAAAGCGGCTCGACGGGTGGGAAACGATAAAGGCGTTCTACGAAAGCATGCGGGGAAAGGTAAAAATGGATAGGTACGAAATAGTGAATCCCGTGGTACAGTCAACCGATACCATGGCCGTTCTGACCTACAATTTGCGCTCATACTCAGGTGAAACACTTTGGAAGGAGAATTGCACCGAAGTGTATAGGCTTGAAGAAAATAGCGAGTGGAAAATCATCCACAGCCATTGGTCGTTGACCCAACCCTCTGTTGATTAATTTTACTGCGTCACTCATTTCGGTTGAATATGGATACCGTATTGACTTTTGCAACCAGACAGGCTTTTCGCGAATGGCTTGCCAAGTATGGAGCAGAGAGCAATGGCGTATGGTTGCTCTTTAGCAAAAAGGGGGAAATAGTCACACTCTCCGCTGCAGATGCACTGGAAGAGGCGCTTTGTCACGGGTGGATAGACGGACAATTACAATCACTTGACGATAATACCTACAAAAAGTATTTTGCCCGACGCGTGCCCAATAGTGAATGGTCCGCTAAGAACAGGAAGCTGGCGCAAGCTCTAATGGAAAAGGGTGTAATGACCCAGCAGGGCCTAGAGGCCATAGAACGGGCTAAGAAAAACGGTTCATGGGATAGTGGTAAACGTATCCTGATTGACGATGAGCAAATACAGCTGTTTAAGGAAATTGTTCATCCATATGAGCTGGCCTATACCAATCTGCTGGCGATGTCGCATTCGGTGCAGCGTACGTATACCGGATTTTATTTTGATGCCAAAACGGACAAAACGCGCGAAGCCCGGTTAGAAAAGATTATCGACAGGCTTAATAAAAATTTGAAGCCAATGTAAGTGGCTTTTAAGACAATATTGAAGTAGGAAAAGAGCTGTAAAAAGAATAAATGCTTGACCAACGCGGATGATGACATCTTGGGACTTGATTCCCATGTCGGTAACCGCTGCCGTTGGTAGCAAGTATATAACCCCAAGACAGATGAAAACCATAATTACACTTACATTTCTGATTTTTTCAAATCTCGTTTATAGCCAGACCGATACCTCTTCTCTTAATTATTTTGGTCAGACACCTCCGGATACAGTGCCAGCTATTTTTGCTCCAGGGATCATATGCCTTGACAACAGATTTGAAGCGCGGGGAGCATTTTCCCCCGATGGAAAATCCTTTTACTTTACGGTTACCAATGAAGATTTTACCTCACAAAAAATACTCTTCTGCGAATATTTAAATAACCGGTGGACAAAACCAGATACCGCAAGTTTCTCGAAAACTTTTAACAATCATGAACCATTCATTTCATTTGATGGTCAAAAACTATTCTTTACCTCCGACAGAGATAAACGAACTAAGGAGAATACACGAGATTTGTTTTTTGTAAACAAGTTAAGAAAAGGCTGGTCTGAACCTATTAAATTGGATGCGCCTATAAATTCGGATTATACGGATTTATTTTTCAGCCAATCGAGAAATGGAACAATCTATTTTGCGTCGAATAGACCGGGAGGGAATGCAGTATTTGATATTTATTCTGCGAAGCCAGAAAACGGAAAGTATAATAAAATAAGCAACTTAGGAAGTCCAGTTAATTTTGGATATGCTGCAGATCCATGTATCGCACCCGATGAAAGCTACATGATATTTACATCGGCGCGAAGCGTTGATGCCGATAATGTTGATTTATACATTAGCTTCAATAGTAATGGAACATGGAGTGAGCCTGTAAGAATGGAAAATGGAATTAATACAAAAGCAAATGAGTATGCTCCATTTCTATCACCAGATAACAATTATCTGTTTTTTGTTAGGCATGATGGGGGAAAAGGAGATATTTATTGGATAAGTACAAGAATAATAGACAAATATAGAAAGTAGATTAAATGTGCTGTTGCCAGCCATTTTTTTACCCAAAAATTCCCTTAACCGCACCACCATCGGCAGTTATTGTTTGCCCGGTAACGTAGCCCGAAACGGGGGAGAGCAGCCATGCCGCCAGCGAAGCAAATTCGGCTGGCCTTCCCAGTCGCCGAACTGGAATCTCCTGCTCCGAGAGCCTACGAGCGTCATCAATGGATATTCCATGGTCCTGACTTTTTCTCACGAATAGCCTTTCAAGCGCTTTGGTGTTGTGCGAGCCGGGAGCAATTACGTTTACCGTGATGCCCGAATGGGCCAACTCCTGCGAGAGCGACTTGGCAAAGCCCACAACGGCCAGCCGTAGCGAAGTGCTAAGGGCAAGGTTTTCAATGGGCTGCTTTACGCTCATGCTTTCGAGAAAGAGCACTCGGCCATACTCATTTTTTTGAAGCAGTGGAACGAGGGTAAGCATGAGCTCCACCTTCCATCGAAGGATTGTTTTGTAGGCCTCATCCCAATCGGCAATGGTGGTTTCAATCGCTTTCTTGGCTGGCGGTCCACCAGCATTTACAAGAATTCCGCTGAGCTGCCGTTTACCAATTTTTGCAACCAGCTGTTGCGTAAATTTTTCATGGGCAATATCGCCATGCAGCGCTTCGGCCCTCCCTGGAAAGGCAGCCTCCAGCTCAAGCAGCAGCTCAAGCCGTCTTCCGGTTACAATTACGGAGGCACCCTCCAAAAGGAGTGTCTCTGCTACGGCACGTCCCAGTCCGGAACTGGCGCCGGTTACCACGAATAGCTGATTGCGAAGCCCTAGGTCCATAGTTTTTTCTCTTTGGAACAGCTTTGGCCAAGCAATTGTTCTCTGTGGCGATAAAATAACAAAGGGCCATTGAGTGGCCCTTTGTGAAGCAATGAATGATACAGCGCTATTTAAATGGTGCGTCCAGGATATTGCTTGAGGGCAATCTCCAAACACTCCATAGCATTCTTAAGGTCTTCAATCTTTAGCACGTAGGCAATACGAACCTCATTTTTACCCAAGCCGCAGGTAGCGTAGAATCCTGTAGCGGGAGCAAGCATAACCGTTTGCTGGTTGTGGCTAAAGCTCTCCAGTAGCCATTGGGCAAATTTATCTGAATCGTCGATGGGGAGCTTCACCACCGTGTAAAAGGCACCTTTGGGTTTTGGGCAGTACACACCCTCCATTTTGTTGAGCGCCTCAACCATGAAGTTCCTACGATCGATATACTCGTTGTAAACACCCTTAAAGTAGTCGGCGGGGGTTTCAAGAGCGGCTTCGGCAGCAACTTGTCCGTAGGATGGTGGACAAAGCCTTGCCTGACCAAACTTTAGCGCCGTGGTAATTACCTCCTTGTTGCGAGTAATGAGGGCACCAATACGAACACCGCACATGGAGTAGCGCTTCGAAACGGAATCCATGAGAATAACGTTTTGCTCCAAACCGGGTAGGTTCATGGCCGAGAAGTGCTCGTTGCCGTCGTAGCAGAATTCACGGTATACCTCATCGGAAAAGAGGTAAAGGTCGTGCTTCTTAATGATGGTTGCCAGCTGTTCCAGCTCCGCTTTGGTGTAGAGGTATCCGGTGGGGTTGTTGGGGTTGCAAATAACAATACCCTTCGTTTTTGGGGTAATTAGCTTTTCGAACTCGGCAATGGGAGGCAGTGCAAAATCCTTGGAGATGCTTGCCGTTACCGGCTTTACTACAACACCGGCCTGGGTGGCAAATCCGTTGTAGTTTGCGTAGAATGGCTCCGGGATAATAATTTCATCGCCGGGGTTTAGCGTGCTCATCAGCGCAAAGGTAATGGCCTCCGAGCCGCCGGTGGTAATGAGCATATCGTTGTGATCGATGGATATGCCAATTCCTTGATAGTATTTGGCCAGTCCTTTACGGTACGATTCATTTCCTGCGGAATGGCTATACTCAATCACCGTCTCCTTGTAGTTGCGAACTGCGTTAAGGGCAACTTCAGGGGTTGGGATATCTGGCTGGCCAATGTTGAGGTGGTAAACCTTTACCCCCTTTTTCTTTGCCACTTCGGCATAAGGAACCAGCTTACGTATGGGAGAGGAAGGCATTGCCTTTCCTTTTTCAGAAATTTGAGGCATGATGTTTTGTGAGTTTATCTTAGGTGAGTTGTTAGTTTAACTTTTTAGGTGCTACCTCCCCTTTAATGCGCAAAATGACTGGTGACGTTTTTGCGTTGGAGAACACGGTAACCGACTTGCTAAATACGCCCACAATGGAAGTATTGTATCCAACCTCAATTTCTCCTGTTTTACCGGGCATCACAGGCTCTTTGGACCAAACAGGTTTTGTGCAACCACAGCCCGACACTACGTTGCTAAGAATGAGGGGGGTGGTTCCTTCGTTTGTAAACACAAACTTATACACTCCGCTTTCACCAAATTGCAGCTGGCCAAAATCGTGCTCAGTAGCAGTGAATTTTATTGCTGGTTTGGTTGTATCGGCCACTTGTGCATTGAGGTGCGACAAACCAACAATGGTTGCCAGAATGGTCAGTAGAAAAAGTTTTTTCATGGCAATGCTCATTTTTTATGTTTGGCAAATTTAGCTGGAATAGTCAACATAATACATGCTTTACAATATATTTAACATGCCGGCAGGGAACTCCCACATCCAGTTCCGCCTTTTCGTTGCCTTCTATGACTGTTCTACACAGTAAATGTTTAACACGGACACCTTTGCTTTCATATTTTGGATTGCTTTTTTTGCTTATATTGTATTCCAAATTTATCCATCCTATGGAGGAGCTGTATGCTTTGTTGAAAAGGGGGCTTGACCTTCTTGACCTGACAATTTTCAACCTCGGTAATTCAAAGATAACAATTGGGTTGCTCCTCTACTTGTTCATTGCCATTACCTTGCTCTTTGTATTCACCAAGCTGCTTCGGCGGGTTGTTGTAGAGCGGATTGTGGTAAGGATTACCGGTAATGGAAGCTTTGCACACTCTGTGGGAAATATCTTTAGGTACTCCGTTATCTTTATTGGGTTGGTGGTGATTTTCCAATCTTCGGGGGTTAACTTGAGCGCCCTTACTGTGGTTGCCGGTGCCTTGAGTGTTGGTGTTGGATTTGGCCTGCAGAACATCACCAACAATTTCATTAGCGGCTTAATAATCCTCTTTGAACGACCAATCAAGGTTGGCGATAGGGTGGAGGTTCCCGACCTGAACAACCTCGCAGGCACCATTATGAACATTTCTGCACGCAGCACCACCATTCTTACAAACGACAACATAGCGGTTATAGTCCCCAACTCAAAATTCATCTCCGAAACGGTTATTAACTGGAGCTACAACGATACCAGCGTACGATTTGCCATTCCTGTTGGGGTTTCGTATAAGGAGGACCCAGAGGTGGTTCGAAACATACTGTTACAGGTGGCCCTCGAAAATCCTCACGTGCTTAGAACCCCTGGACCAGAAGTGCTATTCGAAAGCTATGGCGATAGCTCCATCAACTTCCTGTTGAGGGTGTATACATCGGACTATAGCAACAAACCGCTTGTTCTTTCCAGTGAAATTTACTTCGAAATATTTGCCAGGTTTAAGCAGAGTAAAATCGAAATTCCGTTTCCACAACGGGATATCCACATTCGTGATATTTCAGGCAGCCTGAGCAAAAACATTTAAACTATTTTGTGCACTGGGTGTTTTCACATCGAAACAATTTCAGCACGATGATTATCGCTAAAGAGACAAAAATGGCGGACGTGATTCAGTCCGACAACCAGCTGCTGCCTATTGTGCATCGGCTTGGCATTCGACTGGGCTTTGGGGAGAAAACGGTAGAACAGGTGTGCCTCGATTACGCTGTGGATGTGAACTTTTTCCTTGAAATTGTGAACCTATTTTGCAACGCAGGGTATACCCCTGCCCGGCAATCGGTATATGGGGTTGAGCCAGTAGTGGCCTACCTGCAGAAGTCGCATGCATTTTTTCGCGAGCAGAAGTTTCCGCTGATTGAAGCAAAGATAAAGCGGCTGGCAGAATACCCTGGTGGAGAGGGGTATGTGCCACTTATACAGAAGTTTTTTGCCAGCTACATGTCCGAATTTCTTGAGCATATTAAGCATGAAGATGTTGTGGTATTCCCTTATTCCTTGATGGTTAGCAGCAGCTTTCAGTCTGGAAAGATATCGTTTGAGCTTACCAGCAAGATGAAGGAGTATTCCATGTCGTCGTTTAGGCAGGAGCACGACGATATTGAGGAGAAGCTATCCGACTTACGAAACATACTCATCAAATACCTTCCACCCATTGATGGAGGGGAGGTGGTATCTTCCATACTCTTTGAGCTATCGTCGATGGAGAAGGAGCTGGAAAATCACTCCACCATTGAAGAACGAATATTGGTTCCGCGCGTGCTAGCCATGGAGGAACGTTTAAAGGAGGGAAAGGCCAAGGGCTCATGAGAAAGGTCTCGTTTGTAGTTGCTGAGCCATCCTATCTCATCAGGAGAGGATTGGTTACCTGTATTGAGGAGTTGAGTAACGCTACCGTGGTTCGGGAGCTGGATAGCTGGGAGCGATTGGTGAAAATAGTGACGGCGCTCCAGCCCGACTTTTTGATAATTGCCCATGGACTAATTCCCAGCGATATCGTTAGCCTTAGGTGCCTTTTAGGGCAAAGCAGCACCACGCAGCTGGTTGCCTTGCTTAACGAGGGTGCAGAAACCCTTAACGAGGTGCTCTCTGGTTCTATCCGTGTTTCTGATGACAAGCCAACCATTCTCCGCTTGTTGAGGGAGCTGGTGAGCAAGCAGCTAAAGCAGATGAACGGAGAGCCGCCAAGCGGGGAACTTTCTCCACGAGAGCTCAACATTGTGAGAGATGTCTCGCTAGGATTGTCAAATAAGGAGATTGCCGAGAAAAATTTTATATCGCCCCACACGGTGGCTACGCATCGAAAGAATATTACCCGAAAGCTTGGAATCAAGTCGGTATCGGGACTTACCGTGTATGCCATACTGAACAAGCTCATTGACGTTGAGGACCTCTCTTAGCATCTTGCTCAATAATTCCCTACGTAAAAACAAAAATCTCTCACGAAGTAAAAACAGTGGGAATCTTTTCCCCATTTTTAATATAAATTGCTGATGCTTTTTGAATAGTCGCAATTATATGGGTATCTCCAAGTCCTCTAGTCGGTTAATTATATTTATCGGGCTGTTATTCAGTATTGTTTTAGCGGACAATGCGTTTGGACAGCAGGAAAAGTTGCTGTATGAAATTTCGCGACAGGCACCGCCCAAATCCTATAATGTGAGGTTTCAAAACATCGAACACTTGAGCTACTACCCCGATACATTGCCAAATTGGTTCTTTAACCCGCCCCTTTCGGGTGGTGACGATTTTTATGCCATAGGCATTAGCGATCCCGACATGACCCCCGATTCAGCCATGGCACAGGCACTGCAACGAGCCAAGGGGATAATCGCCATTGAGATTGACACCAAGGTTCAATACTTCCGCGACATCTATAATGTAGAAACGGTAGAAGGAAAATACGTTACCGATGGGCAAAAGTACGATACCTACTATAAGATATCTTCCAGCATTCCATTTGTAGATTCGGCATTGGCTGTTCTCGATTCTCACTTTACGCGATTCAACGAGGAGATGGTTCTTGTGCACTACTCTTTGCCCTCGAAGTATAGCCAACCCGATGAGCTGGAGGCCAAGGCTACGGTTGTAAACCTCGAATTCACGGTCAACGATGTGTCGGAGCTACAGGAGGAGTATACGGTTTACTTCTTTCAGGACTGTGCCGACACCGAGCGGAATACCGAAACATCCTTCAATTACCGGCTTAGGGATTGGCGATTCAACTATTTGTCGAAGATAAAGTCGAAGGTACACGACTATCCCAGCTACAGCTACAAATACTGTGGCCTCAACCAGTACGATTCGTCCGTTGTGTTTACGTCTTACCCAGGGCTTTGGGCAGGCTACATACGCGGGTGGATGCAGGAGATTACCTACCATGCAGAGCAGGGAAAGAAGTTTGTTCGCAGTATTGGCGATAGCTACAATCCCGAATCGGAGAACATCATCCGGGAAACGTCCCAATGTAGGGGCAGCTTTGGTTTACAAGGAGCACGACTCAATGGGAAAAAGATACAGCTAAATCTGCTATTCCTTGACTCTTTTGAATTAGATAATAGTAACACTTCGTCCAATAACACTAAAAAAAGACCAGAATCATGAAAAAATTACTTAGAAATCTGGCGCTCATGATGGTAGTTCTGGTGGCTTTTGGCAATGCCAAGGCTCAGGACGTTAAAATCATTAAAGTAAAGCAACTTGACGACAAGATTAACATCGAGTATGATATTGTAGGAGAGAAACTAGGTCAGCAATTTGACGTTGCTGGCTACTACTCCACCGATGGGAAGTCGTTTGCTCCGATGAAATCGCTGAGCGGCGATTACGGGAAAGGCTTAACTGGTGGTGTTGGCCGCCTAATGGTGTGGAATGCCGTTAAGGATGCTGGATACTACAGCGGGAACTTGACCGTGAAAATCACCGCCACATCACAGACAATTGCACCTACTTCCGACGACTTTCAAAAGTTTACGTTTCGTATGGAGAGCCTGCACCGCTTGCCCGATAATAAGGTGGAGCTGGATATGACCATTCAGAACGATGGTGGTAAAAGAGATTTAAAGATGTTTAACGGACTGGTTACCATTACCGATTTTAATAACCAGAAATATGATGCACAGGTTGGTGTTTTGGGAACGGTGAAGGGAGCAGAGCGCTATTCCACCCCAACGCTGACGGTTAACGCCGGCGAATCGGTTAAGGCAAGCTTTATTTTTGAGCGTGTTCCCGGTGATCTCGACCGCGTGAAGGCATTAGACCTCGGTTTTGAGGTGCTTACCTACGACAGTTACTCCCTCGACTATAAAAAGGGTAAGCTGCAGTTTAGAGATTTGCCCGTTACACTCAAGCCTCAATCGGTTCAGGGAAAACCTGTAGTAAAAACCGCCGATGCCACCGTTGGCCCTTTGGCTGTTGCTTTCGAAAAGCCTGCACCTGCACCGCAGCCAGTTAATCCACCAGAAATAACCATCACAGAACCTACAGGGACAACCCTTGTTAGCAGTGCTGCGTTGACCAGAAGTGGCCCCTATGCCCAAACATCGATGCAAATGCACGATAAGCGCATGCGCTCCATTGGCGAGGACACCGGCATTGAGGTTCAAACAAAAACGCTAAATGTAAAAGGTGTAGCCAAGTCAAGTGTAGGTATTTTTGAGGTACAGATTAATGGAGTCGACGCCACTGTTACCGACAATGGCTCTTTTGAAGCCAACATTAAGCTGGTTCCCGGCAAAAATGAGGTGGTTGTTAGGGCTACCGATGTTAAAGAGGGAACTACCGAGCGTAAGTTTTACGTGATTCGCAAGGATGCTCAGCCCGCTCATGACGAGGTGAATGAAACCGAGGAGCTCGACTTAGTCTTTGATAAACCCAACTCCGGAAAGTTCTATGCTTTAATAATAGGTGTATCCGACTATACCGATCCGGCCATCAATAAGCTCGACGAGCCAGTTAGCGATGCTGCCAGCCTTGCCAAAGTATTGGTTTCGAAATATAGCTTTGATGCCTCCAACGTATTTTTCTTAAAAAATGCCACCCGTGAGAATATAATTGATGCCTTCGATATGCTCACCAAGAAGGTTACAAAAAACGATAATGTAATCATATTCTATGCGGGCCACGGCTACTGGAATCCCGAAACAGAGCTGGGCTACTGGCTCCCTGTTGATTCAAAAGCTTCGAGTACCGCCAATTGGTTGGCAAACAGCACTATTCGTGATTACATCGGCGCTATTAAGTCGCGGCATACCCTGCTTATTGCCGATGCATGCTTTAGCGGTGGAATTTTCAAAACCCGTAAGGCGTTTAGCGATGCACCAGAGGGTATTAATAAGCTGTATGAGTTGCCCAGCCGAAAGGCCATGACCAGTGGGACGCTTACCGAGGTACCCGACAAAAGCGTATTCATGAGCACCTTGGTTAAACGGTTGGAGAATAATACCCAAAAGTATATCTCTACCGAGGAGCTATTCGCCAGCATTAAACCTGCCGTTCTTAATAACACCGAAACTGTTCCTCAGTTTGGCGATATTAAGGGAACTGGTGATGAGGGTGGAGACTTTGTTTTTGTGTTGAAATAGAACCAAATCGAAAATAACGCATAAGGGGAAGAATTATTTCTTCCCTTTTTTATTGTTTGTTTAAAAAAGTTTGTTTTTTTTACAAAAAAAATAGGGTATGGAAACAACTTCTACTCTTATAAGTAATAGAGGACTATTGAGCAAGATAGCTTTTGTTGCGATTGTTCTCATTGCTGCTGGATATCAGACCGTTTCGGCTCAAGCCGATGCAAAAACTGAAAAACTTGAGGCAAAAGTGGATGCCGCGAAGTTAAAAGTGGAAGCCGCCGATGCAAAAGTTTTCACGGCAGATAGCCTGATAAAGGCGGGCGAGGATATGGCTGCCGAAGGAAATGATGAGATAAAGGCAATTGCTCGCGACGAGAAGGAGATAGACAAAAACTACGGAAACGATCGAAAGCCGATTGATAAAGCATTACGGTCGAAGGATAAGGAGGAGGTTAAGCAGGCAAAGGCTGACCTGAAAGAGTTGGACACCAAGTATAAGGCCGATATTAAGGATATTGATAAGCGGTATAAGGAGGCCCAGAAGAAGATAGACAATGGAAAGAAGATGGTAGAGAAGGGCAAGGAGAAGATGAAGGCCGCTAAGACTGCAAAGAAGGCTGCGGATGCTCTCCACAAGGACGCTGAAAAGGCCCTTGAAAAGTCCATGAAAAAATAGTGCCCCTACAACCTAAACTAACCTATATTTTGAGGGCCATCCGTGAGGATGGCCCATTTTTTTAGCTGAACGTAATTACTCTTCCAGTGGTAATTACGCTTTCTGCCCAGTGTTTTTGAAATTCGTTGACCACTTCAAAGCTCGTGCAATGTGAAGGCAGCACATGGTCTACCCCCATCGACTTTAGGCACGAAATGGTCTCCTCCGTTTGATGGTTTATGTGCTTTAGGTGAAAGCCTCCCATTACCGTGTTTATCTTTGTTATTCCCGTTACCTGTTTGGCGTAATCCACAATATTGCATACACCAGAATGGGCGCAACCCGTAAGCACAATCAGCTCATCGTTATGTATTACTGCCAATGCCGAATCATCGGGAAGTAGGTCAGGATTACCGTTATCAAGAGTGAAGTAGGTTGGGCTGTTTTCAAACTCAAACTTTCGGGGTATCTCCCCTAGAAACACCACCCGCTCATTTAAAAATAGCGGTGTTGATGTCTTGCGAAAGGTGAGCTTTCCTCTTATTTGCTCCTCGGTAAACGAAAGCCCAACCGAACGCGTGCCATTCCTGCTGAATCGTTTTCGAAATACCTCTGGATGGCAGGTTACTCGCTTGCTTTTCAGAAATGTTAATCCATTCCCATGATCCCAATGGCCATGGCTTAGAGCGATCTCTTTCACAGAGGAGAGATCGATATTCATCTTTTGTGCATTGCGGAGGAACAGATCGGAGGCACCCGCGTCGAGAAGGATGCTACCGCTACCCGATGTCTCAACCAGCCAAGATAGGCCATGCTCGCTTTCAAAGCCTTCGCTAGGCTGATTGTCCGAAAGAATTGTAATGGAGGTCTTCATATTTGCGGTGGTGAACTTTTGGGTTTTACGATTGGCTATTTGGGTTGAATACTGGGAGCTGACAGAAAAATGTGGTTCCAACGCCGGGTTCGCTGGTAAACCAAATAGCTCCACCTGCCTCTTCAATGGTTTTACGGGTAAGCACAAGACCAAGGCCTGTCCCTCCAGTTTTGGTGGTAAAGTAGGGCTCAAAAATCCTTGCTTGCTGCATTGGAGGAATACCTTCACCGTTGTCCGTAATGGTTAGTAGAACCGCCTCTTGAGCACATTCGGCAGTGATCGAAATCTTTGGATCTTTAACCTTAATTGTAGCCTGAATGGCGTTGTTTATCAGGTTGGTAAAAGCCTTTTGAAGCAACTCATGGTCGGCAAAAACATGGACGTTGTTTGAGTCAAGACAGCCCGTTTCTATGGAAAGCCCCTTTTGACCGGCAAAGAGCGCCTTGGTATTCGCTAGCAGCTCGACAAGCTTAACTGCACTTGCATTCGATCGGGTATCGCGTGCAATGGTGCTAAATTGTGAGGCTGTTTGTGCAAGAATGTCGACCTGCTCAAGCAGCATTCCGGAGAACTCCTCAAATTTTTTGTCCCATCCGGGAACCCCTTCCTTTTTTAGCTTAAGCAGCTGTTGAAGACTCAGCTTGATTGGGGTGAGAGGGTTTTTAATCTCGTGGGCAATTTGCCGTGCCATTTCGCGCCACACCTTTTCCTTCTCCCCTTGGGCAAGGAGTTGAGCGTTTTTCGATAGCTCGGTAACCATCCGGTTATAGTCATTTACCAACTGTCCAATTTCGTCGGTTCCCTTGTAGCTAATTATCTCAGGTTTACCGGTAATATTGGTACGCCGCATGGCAACCCTCAAGCGCTGCAATGGTTTGGATATGCTATTTGCTGCCAAATAGCCGGAAATCCCCGCCAGAATTGCCAGTAGAAGGTAGATATTTGCAATTCGACCAACCAAAGTCATGGTTTGCTCCCGTATTTCATTTTCTCGAGTAAAATAGGGAAGGTTGATTACGGCCATTACTTCTCCTGTGGGGCTTAGCAGTGGAGCGTAGGCGGAGGTATAGCTTAGCTTTCCAATATGCTCCTTAACCAAAAAGAGATCTCGCTTCTCCACCACAATGGCTTGGTAGGCCTCTGGGCTGAGCCAAAAGCCTTGGAGTTCGTTGGTGAATACCTCATGCCTAGAGGTGCCAAGCAGTGCTCCCGTAGTTTGGAATACATTTATGTCGGCGTAAATAATGTTTGAGGTGCTAACTAATTCGGCATCGAGCACTCCTGCTTGTAGCTGGTTTAGCGAAGCAAGATGCTGTATGTGTGGTTCAATGGATACAATGGCCGAGCGTAACTTTTCGGAGATGCTCTCTTCAACGGTTGTTTTCTGTCGCGATAAGCCATAACCAACCGACACGGCGCCAATGGAAAGCATGGAAACAACCATGAGCAATACCGATAAGCTCCTAATGCGTTGCTGTAGCGTTTGGCTTCTGTTGGGTGTTCTTCTCCTAAAAATCAGCGTTACCAAGATGTAGGTAGCGAGGAAAATATAAACGAAGGGTGATAGTAAAAATACTAGGGAGTAGGTCTGTCGGCTTACCACAATTCGTCTACTATCTGAGGGATTGTATACAAAGTGCATTACCTTGTTGAGTACTACAATGCCAGAATCGGCAAGCTGCCTCGGTAGCTTAAGGGGATAGGAAAAGTTGCCGCTCTTTGTTTCCAACTTTTCTCCATAATACTTTGCAAAGGAGATGTCCGATGGGATTTCCTCCCGGGTGCTCTGCTGTCCGTTGTCGATGAGCAAGCTGGGGTATCCGGGTAGATCAATGGTGAGCTTTGAGTCGATCTCAATGCTAAGGAAGTTACTACCGGTGGAGCCATCGGGGTAGCTGTACATTAGGAGATAGCTTATTCTGCCGTTATAGTTGTTGAGGTGGTAGAAATGGTTTTCAATAATAGGCCTTCCGTTGTTCAGCGCCATGTCCATGAAAAAATTCTGACAGCCCACATGTTTGTTGGCATCATTGATAAGTAGTTTGGTGCCCTGTGGGCAGGCTGTTATCTGAAGGTCATATTGGGTAAGGTAGCCCTTAAAGTAGTTGTCCGAGAGGTATTGGTTTAACTTTGGAAGGCTTATGGGGATCTTTTTAAGCATTGCAGCAACGGAGGAGTCGCTCATTAGCCTGTCGTTAAAATGGGTAATGAGATTTTCTGCAACAGGATCGTGATCCAAAGCAAGACCCTTTGCTAGGTGAGCAAGGTATTCCTCCGTATTATCTTGGTTGGTATTCAGAAACTGAAGTGATAGCACCACAGAAATTACCAGAGCAAGGACTAGTGGGAATATTTTTCGAACCATTGGCAGGTAGACACTGGCAGCAAAAAGGAGGCTCGTAACCAATGCACCTATCATAGCGATTACCCTGTCGCTTATCGATTCAAAGGGAAGTAAACTGGTAAGGATGGTATTTATGAGGACCATTACTACCAGCCACACCACTGGCGTTTTGGCAAACCGGGCAATACGTAGCCCATTTTTAATGAGCAGCAAAATACAGACTCCCAGTATCACAATGCTGATTAATCCTGCAATGGCTGGCCCAACGGGGACTACCCTAGCACCTCCAATTGGCCCAATGGTATCAATAAAGGCTTCTGCGGTAAGTATGGCCACACTGCTGAGCAACGTGGCTACTGCTGTAAACATCGTTGGTATTACAATTCCCTTGATTGCTCGGGGTAATTTTGATAGCTGCTTAGCCGATATGGCGGTGGCGAAAACAGGAATTGTTATAAGGATGAAGAGCAGCCATTTTAGTAACGAGAATACTTGGTTGCCGTCGCCCTCATTTAACCATGCGGGAAAAAAGGTCTTATTGTTTGCTGCGTAATAATCAAGGGTAAGGAGTAGGGTAAGTGCTACTATTGTGGTGGCAACAATTTTAATCCACTGCAACCGCTTCCAGCTATAGCCCGATAGCAGTAAGGTTACACCTAGGGCAAGTAGCAAAATGCCAATCATTAGGAGGTTGGGCATAACCGCACTTAGGAGGTTGTGGTTAGGCGTGAGGGTGTATAGTAATTCACCACTTTTAAATATGCCAAATGGACTATTGGGGTTGAAGCTAATATCGTTGAATGCTTGCGTGGCTGGGTAGAGTCCTGCTTGGAGGAATCGGTTGTGGATAGGGTAACTTTCGTAAATTTTAATAGCAACAACCATACACCACTGAAGGGTATCCTTGGTGGTGATAAAGTAGGTTCCACCCGATAAGCTCTGAAGCATTCCGGAGAGGTTTGTAACTCTTTGAAACTCGTCGGGGCCTGGGAGGTTAGAATTCCAGAAAATGGGAATACCCTTGTGGTAGAGGTAGACGTCAATCCCTATTTTTGAAACCGTTTTTGCATGCTTGGTAAGTTGGTTAAAAGAGGTGTCGCCTTTGGCATGGGCCGCTGTAGTAGCAAAGTTGCTTACAAACGAATGAGCTATAGCTATTTTATCGTTAAACTGCTGCTGGATATGCGCATGTTCCCTTTGCTGAATTAACTGCTCAAGGCTGGTTCTCTTTTGAAATAGTGAAATTAGAACGAGTCCTACGAGGATTAGCAGTATTGGCGCATATAGTTTAAGCAGCTTTTTCTTCATCGTTTAATTGCTTATTGATGGTGGTATGGTTCGCCCTTAAGTATGGTGAATGCACGGTAGAGCTGCTCCAGAAATATCAGCTTAACCATTTGGTGCGAGAAGGTCATTGGTGACAGGGAGAGCTTAGAGGTGGCCGCTTTGTACACATCTTCTGAGAATCCATAAGGACCACCCGACACAAAGCAGAGATTGCGAGTTCCTTCTAGTACCTTTTTCTCAAGAAAATCGGCAAAACCCGAAGAGGAGTGGAGTTTCCCCTGTTCGTCGAGAAGAATGATACAGTCGCAATCGGCCGTTGCTTTTAAGATGAGTTCACCTTCTGCTTTTTTTTGCTGTGGTTCCGAAAGGCTCTTGGCATTCTTTATGTCGGGAATCAGCTTTAGCTCAAAGTTGATGTAGTGCACCAACCGTTTTTCATACTCCTTGACTCCTTCTGCCAGAAAGGTTGGTGTAGTTTTACCAAAAGCCACAAATCTAATTTTCATGCTACTATGTTTTGAACTGAGCCATATTTATGCCCCACAACACTAAGCTGGGATTGGTGATAATAACCCCAAGTTAACCTATATTTGTACTAATGCAATTTATGTAGCTAAATTCGGCAATTATTCCTGCATTATGCAAATGCAGTGCCGCAATTTTGGTGATGAATAACGATTAAGCACATGGAAATAACAGACATTTTAGTTGATGAGCTTATTGACTTGGCAGTAAGGGAAGATGTAGGTGATGGCGACCACAGCTCGCTGAGCTGTATTCCCTTTGAGAAACAAGGAAAGGTTAAGCTGCTGGTGAAGCAACCGGGAGTGTTAGCTGGTGTAGGCATTGCAAAAAGAGTATTCGAAAAGATAGACCCGGCAATACAGGTAGAGATGCTACTCAAAGATGGGCAGGAGATATGTTCGGGTGATATTGCCTTTTATGTCACAGGCAGAGTTCAGTCGCTGCTAAAAAGCGAACGGTTGGTTCTCAACATAATGCAGCGGATGAGCGGAATTGCTACTCAAACGGCAGAGTATGTTAAGCTGGTAGCCGGTACTGGTGCCATACTGCTCGATACGCGTAAAACAACTCCCGGGAGTCGGGTGCTCGACAAGCTGGCTGTTAAAATTGGCGGTGGCCAGAATCACCGTATGGGACTTTACGACATGGTAATGCTCAAGGATAACCACATCGACTTTGCCGGTGGTATTCGTGAGGCGGTGGGGAGAGTTAAGGACTACTTGCAGCAGCTAGGGAAAAACCTCCCAATTGAGGTTGAGGTGCGAACGCTTGCCGATTTAGAAATACTGCTAGGACTTGATGGGGTTACCCGTGTGATGTTCGACAATTTTAGCGTGGAACAAACCAGGAAAGCAGTAACAATGGTTGCAGGTAGAATTGAGACAGAATCGTCGGGTGGCATTACGCGTGAGACCATACGCGGCTATGCGGAGACAGGCGTTACCTATATCTCCGTTGGGGCGCTTACCCACCAAATTAAAAGTTTGGATTTAAGCCTTAAGGCCGTATAATAATGGGTGGCTGGTTGGCGAAATACTTCCTAGCGAAGTGGAAAAGGGTTGCCGATAAGGCTAAGGAGTTCTCGGTTCCTGGCTTTGGAGGTATTCCACTTTACGATGTTGTGGTATTTTTCTTTCGTGGTATTGTTCGGGGAGCTCTCACTACAAGGGCTTCTGCCATTGCTTTTAGCTTCTTTCTCGCCATTTTCCCATCCATCATCTTTCTGTTTACCCTCATACCCTACATCCCCATAAGCAATTTTCAGGAGCAGCTGCTGGAATTGCTTAAAGGACTTATTCCATCCAATGCATTTTCGGCTATTGAGTCCACCTTGGTGGAGGTGGTAACTCGTAAGAGCGGAGGTTTACTCTCGTTTGGCTTTATCGCAGCACTATTTTTTTCTACCAATGGAGTTAATTCGCTTATTGGGGCTTTCAATGCAACCTACCACACCATTGAAACGCGTAACATTTACTCCCAATACCTAGTCTCCATCTTTCTCACCCTTCTGCTCACTTTTCTTATTTCGCTTGCAACCTCAATCATATTTTTTAGCCAGTATGTGCTGGGCTATCTTGAATCGCATGGGATTCTACAGGAGGGAATTACCTTATATCTGCTTGTTTTGGGAAAATGGATAGTGGTTCTAGCCCTATTCTTTTTCTCCATTGCATTGCTCTACTACTATGCACCTGCAGAGCGAGTTAAGTTCCGTTTTTTTTCCCCCGGTGCCACCCTAGCAACCATTTTGGCCATTGTTACCTCGCTCGGTTTCTCTGCCTACGTGAACGATTTTGGACAGTACAATAAGCTGTATGGTTCTATTGGAAGCTTCATGGCGCTTATGCTATGGCTCTACTTCAATGCCATTGCTCTGCTCATTGGCTTCGAACTTAACGTTAGCATTTATTCGGCAGGGAATGATAAGGGGCATACAATTTCTCGATAACTTTTACAAATCGCCACGAAAAAGCTAAACAAAAATTTTCGAAAAACGTTTTTTATGGCAATACGTGGCTTAACATTAAGGCTGGGTTGAGCGGGGAGTTCTAACGTGGGAGCATTTTGGAACAACAACATTAGGTTACTACACTTAATGCGTGCCATTTGGATATTAATGATGTAACCATAGTAATAGATGAAGAAGAGTATTGCCGAAATTAGGAAGGAATACATGCTAGCCGAATTGCTGGAGTCGGAGGTGGATCCCAGCCCTATTGTTCAGTTTGAACAGTGGCTATCGGAAGCAGTAAAGGCGAATGTACCGGAGCCCAACGCCATGACCTTGGCAACCTCTACTTTTGAGGGTAAACCCTCGGCTAGAATGATTTTGCTCAAAGGGGTTGATGAGGGTGGCTTTGCCTTTTTTACTAACTACGAGAGTAGAAAGTCGAAGCAGATTATTCAAAATCCATACGGCGCTTTGGTATTTTTTTGGCCAGCGCTGGAGCGGCAGGTTCGTATTGAGGGAAAGTTTTTCCGCATGAGCGCAAAGGCATCCGATCGCTACTTTAAAACGCGACCAGTGGGGAGTAAAATTGGGGCATGGGCTTCTCCTCAAAGCAAAGTGATTCCCAATAGAAGATACCTCGATAACCTCAAGTCCGATTATCAGGAGGAGTTCTCCAACCGCGAGATTAATAGGCCAGATAACTGGGGTGGCTATGTGCTGCAGCCTACCCTCATCGAGTTCTGGCAGGGCCGTCCCGATAGGTTACACGACAGAATACAGTATCGTTTAGAAAATGAGGAGTGGATTATTGAACGTTTAGCTCCATAAAAAAAGCCCCGTTCTTCGGGGCTTTTTACTAAGCAATATGCAGATACTTTTCTACAAGCTCCTTTATTTCCTCGTTCTTCCCGTAGAGTTTTTCGCTAAGTCCCAAATCCTTGTGGGATTTTAGAATTCTAATGGTGTTGTTAATTACCCCTTTGGGGAATATGCCATTATTTTCGAATACCTCTCTTTTCTTGTCGAGCCTTTCAGCCGACTCATGGCACGATGCAGGAAGCTGCTCCAGCTTTTCCTGAATATGCTTGTTCTCTTCCTTAAAGATGTTGCAGTCGACGTAAAGTGCTTGGGCGCGTTCCAGTGCGTTGGGCATGGAGATGCCGTGCTCTGAGGCAACCACCAATCCGGCAAGTAGACAGTAAAGGTCTGCAGATCCATCGGGAACGCGGAACTCCACCGTTTGCTTGCTTTCGCTCTTTTTGGGTGAGGGCTCCATAGGGTTGGCATCTTGCAGCATGGTGTTCGCACCATTCCATCCGAGTGGCACTCGAACCAGAACGGAACGATTCCTATCGCCCCAGCAAATGTTGGTTGGAGCCTCCTGGTGGGGAACGAGTCTTAAGTAGGAGGTTGGGATAGTATTGCCAAAGGCCGTTAAGGCATCGGCAACATCAAGAATTCCTGCAATCATTTTGCGAGCGGTATCGCTAAGCTTACCGTCGGCAACCATCATGTTCTTGCCGTCTTTTTCCAGCATCATGTGGATATGTAGCCCACTGCCCGCCTTACCTACCGTAATTTTGGGCGCAAAGCTGATGTTTACCCCATAGCGATACCCCAACATACGAAGAATCCACTTGGCAATAATCATCTGCTCCACAGCCTGCTCAACGGGCATGGGCAAAAATTCAATTTCGTGCTGCTCGTAGTGGGTGCCTGCTTGGGTAAAGCAACCAACCTCCGAGTGGCCATACTTAACGTGGCCACCCGCCTGAGTGATGTAGCGTAGTGCTTCCACTCTTAACGCTTCCCACTTGGCAAATGGTTCGGATGTGTGGTATCCCTTTTGGTCCACTCCAGGGTAGAATTGTTGATCTTCTGAAATAACATAGTATTCAAGTTCTCCCAGCGCCTTAAAGGTGTATCCGGTTTTTGACTTAAACTCTTCATGCGCCTTGCGAAGAATATATTCAGGAGAGCTTTCCAGTGGCTTTCCTTCGTTGTTGTAAAACGAGCAGAGAATATTTAGCGTTGGTACTTCGGCGAAGGGATCAACAAAGGCGGTGCGAAATTTGGGTATAACGTAAAGATCGCTTGATCCTGCTTCAATAAAGGAGAAGAGGCTGGAACCATCAACACGCTCACCACCGGACAAAATGGTATCAAGGTGTTCCTTGCTCCACAGCACAAAGTTGAGTGTTTTAAGCTTTCCATCTTCTGCAGCATAGCGAAAGTTGACCATTTCTATGCCATTGGCTTCCGCAAAATTTATGATATCCTGCTTGGTGAATTCCGATGAAGGCTTCTGAAGAAATTGCACCAACTCGTTGGGGCTCATTAGAATTTCTGTCTCGCTCATGGGTAACCTTTTTTATGAAATTGGCCAAAGCTAACCATTTGCCCGAAAATAACCAACAATTTCAAACGATTGCATCAATGTTAGAGAACATAACCTATTTTGGGTTTTCGGCAAAAAAAATACCGCCATTTGCTTGGCGGTATTTTCAATTGTAGCTTAAAATGCCCTATTTCTTGAATTGTGCAATTTGCTCTTTTATGGCATTTATCTTCGACTCAGCATCGGCCTTTTTGTTTTGCTCAATCTCTACAACCTTGGCTGGTGCGTTGTTTACAAAGCTGGCATTGCTTAGCTTCTTATTCACCGATTCGAGGAATCCTTGCAAATAGGTAAGCTCTGCATTTAGCTTATTCAACTCCTCTTCAACATTGAGTAAACCACCAAGCGGCAGAAAGAACTCAGTTGTTTTAACTAGGAAGGAGGAGGCACCTTCAACCTTCGCTTCGGTGTTGGCAATGGCGCTAAGATTGGCCATTTTGCAAACAACCGACGATAGGTCTACGGCAGGTTTACCGTCGCGCTTTACAAAAAGCTCCAGCGCATCCTTTTGAGGGATGTTCTTATCCTGACGGATGGAGCGGATATTTGCAACCGTTTCCTTCAGATTTTCAAACTCGCTCAACAGTTCACTATTGTATGGCTTTGGTTGTGGTAACAGGCTAACCATAATGCTATCGCCAGCTTTACGCTCCGTAATGAGGTGGTAAATCTCCTCGGTGATGAACGGCATGTATGGGTGCAGCAGCTTGAGCAGCTTTTCGAAGTAGTCAATGGTTGCGTTGAAGGTAGCGCTGTCGATCGGCTGATTAAATCCCGGCTTTACGGCTTCTAGATACCAACTCGAAAACTCATCCCAGAAGAGCTTGTATATTACCATTAATGCCTCCGAAACGTTGTAGGCATCGAACTGTTGGTTGACCTGTTCAATGGTTTTGTCGAGCATGGCATCGAACCACTCCACGGTGAGGCGTGCATGCTCGGGTTGAGGAATGGTGGTATCTACCTGCCACCCTTTTACCAATCGAAAGGCGTTCCAAATTTTGTTGCTGAAGTTACGCCCCTGCTCCGTTAAATTTTCATCGAAGAGGAGGTCGTTGCCTGCTGGGCTGCACAGCAGCATGCCCACGCGTACGCCATCGGCTCCATACTTGGCAATGAGGTCGAGCGGGTCGGGTGAATTCCCCAGCTGCTTCGACATTTTGCGCCGTAGCTGGTCACGCACAATTCCCGTGAGGTACACGTTGGTAAATGGTTTTTCACCACGATATTCATACCCAGCAACAACCATACGAGCAACCCAAAAGAAAAGTATTTCGGGGGCCGTTACCAAATCGTTGGTAGGGTAGTAGTATTTGATATCAGGATTTTCAGGATTACGAATGCCGTCGAATACCGAAATTGGCCATAGCCACGAGGAGAACCAGGTGTCAAGCACGTCGGAGTCCTGTTGAAGATCGGCATTTGTTAGGCTGGAGTTACCCGTTTCCTTTTTGGCCAATGCCAGTGCTTCCTCCTCCGTTTCTGCCACTATGCAAGTGCCATCGTTGAGGTAGAAAGCGGGAATACGGTGGCCCCACCACAGCTGTCGTGAAATACACCAATCCTTGATGTTCTCCATCCAGTGACGGTAGGTGTTTTTGAACTTGGGCGGATATAGCTGGATGTTATCGTTCTCCACCGCCTCAAGGGCTGGTTTTGCCAGATCTTCCATTTTGAGGAACCACTGGGTGCTCAGCTTGGGTTCGATGGCTACGTCGGTTCGCTCCGAGAAGCCAACCTTGTTTACGTAGGCTTCAATTTTCTCTATCAAGCTAACCTTTTCAAGGTCCTTTACAATCTCATCGCGAACAGCAAACCGATCCTTGCCCACGTATAGCTGTGCCTTTTCGTTAAGGGTTCCGTTGTCGTTGAATATGTCGATGGATTCCAGCTTGTATTTCTGCCCCAGCATGTAGTCGTTGATGTCGTGGGCTGGTGTAACCTTAAGCACACCGGTACCAAACTCCATGTCTACATATTCGTCTTGAATAATTGGAACGGCACGGTTGATCAGCGGTACAATTACCTTTTTTCCCTTAAGGTAGGAGTAGCGGGGGTCGTTGGGGTTAACGCACACCGCGGTATCACCCAAAATGGTTTCGGGGCGGGTGGTAGCAATAACCACATAGTCCTTGGTACCTTCAATTACATAGCGTAGGTAGTAGAGCTTGCTCTGCACCTCACGGTATATCACCTCCTCGTCGGAGAGGGCTGTTTTGGCTTGGGGATCCCAGTTAACCATTCTCACACCACGGTAAATAAGCCCTTTGCGGTAGAGGTCGATAAATACCTTAATAACGCTTTCGGAGCGCTCGTTGTCCATGGTGAAGCAGGTACGGTCCCAATCACAGGAAGCCCCCAACTTTTTGAGCTGTTCAAGTATAATTCCTCCATGCTTGTGGGTCCATTCCCAGGCATGGTGTAAAAACTCTTCGCGCGTAAGCGATGCCTTTTCTATACCTTGCTCCTTAAGCTTGCCAACCACTTTTGCCTCGGTTGCTATGGAAGCGTGGTCAGTTCCCGGTACCCAGCAGGCATTTTTGCCCTGCATGCGTGCACGGCGCACAAAAACATCCTGAATGGTATTGTTGAGCATGTGGCCCATGTGCAAAACGCCGGTGACGTTTGGGGGAGGGATAACAATGGTGTAAGGTTCTCTGTCATCGGGGATAGAACGAAAAAAGCCCTGGCTCATCCAGTAGGCATACCATTTGTTCTCAATTGATGAGGGATCGTACTTTGCAGGAATTTCCATCTGAGATATTCTGTTATAACCGTATGATTTTTAGCAAAGGCACAAATTTATAAATTTATTGAGAAGGATATTTTCTTTTCTGACAATAAATGGGTTGGAAAGGGCAAATGAGTCAATAGGCTTTGTGGGCCAATGCCACCAGCTGCGGATTAATGGAAATGCCTTGCTTTTTTATGGCTTCAGGGTTTATTTCGAAGGTAATCCTTCCTCTTATCAAGAGGAAGCTGATACCAGCCCCTTTCGCTGCCAGCCCCTCCTCTTCACAAATTACAAGGGTGGGGTTGTTCCCTATCTTTGCCAGCACAATGTCGAGGCTGTTTTTGCGCTCTTTAGGGATGAATAGGATGTGACATTTACCTATTTCGCCAATCGTTTCGTAGGTTTTTATTTCTACCTGACGGTTTTGAATTGTTCGGTTACCTTCCAGCATCCGGAGAGCTTCTGTGGTGCTGGTGTTACCAAAAATGCCAATAACAAAGACGTCGCCCATTGCACTTTCATTCCAGGTAAGGTATCGGGTAAAGTTATAGATAAATCCAGCCTGCACCTTTGCCAGCTGGGCATAGGTAGATAGGCTTGGTAGTAATGCCAGAATGAGGAAGAGCGCCCCCCTTTTCATTAGCTCTGGGTTTTTGGCTGTCGTAAGTTATAAAAAAAGAAATGGGAATGGAAACAATTACATCAAAGCTTACTTTGACGATGCTGGAAAAATAATTTCATTGGATTCACTCACATTGCTTTTGTTTAAGGCCAGATCGGTAATATAGAAGCTGTATTTAATAGTATCGGGGGGAGCAGCGTAGTATTGAATTTGAATGGTTACCGTTCCCTTTTGAGCCTTGCTGTTTCCGGCAGGTTCAACGTAGGGTACCGTGTAGTTCAGCGGTGTAGCCAAATTGCTATCGGGAACAGCCACAAAAACGCCGTTTTGTTTGATGTATTTTGTCAAAAAAAGATTGTAACGATATTCCGGTAGGGTGGTGGAGTCGGGGTCTGGTAGACCAAAATCGCCATCACCGTCGGTGAAGCTGAATTTTAACGTTCCGGTCCATATCTTGTTGCCAAGTTGGTCGCTGCCGTATATAAGGGAGAAGCTTTGGAACGCTATAACGGGAGTGTTTGGGTAAGTGGATTCCTTCATGCAGGCAGGCAAGGCTAGCAGCAGAGTGCTTATTGCAAACAAAATGGCAAAACGGACAGCAAGGGCTTTATTCATTACCCTTTGTTGTCCGTTTTGTGTGCTTCTACACCTTGCCATAGGTGATGTGTATTGGTTATTTCTGCCTAAAGAAAATTTGAATGGGAACGCCAGTAAAATCGAACTGCTCCCGAAGCTTGTTTTCGAGATAACGTTTATACGGTTCTTTTACGTATTGAGGCAAGTTACAAAAAAACGCAAAGCTGGGTGCGAATGTTGGCAGCTGCATCACAAACTTAATCTTCACAAACTTACCCTTAATGGCTGGCGGAGCGTAGGCCTCAATTAGTGGAAGCATTACCTCGTTGAGCTGAGAGGTGGGGATGCGCTTGCGACGGTTTTCATTTACGTGAATAATTTCGTCCAGCACGTTGTAGATGCGCTGCTTGGTACTTGCCGAGACAAACAGAATAGGAACATCCTTGAAAGGGGCAATACGGTTTTGGATAACTTCGGTGTATTCCGCCATGGTTTTGTTACCCTTTTCCACCAAGTCCCACTTGTTGACCAGAATAACCACCCCTTTTCTGTTTCTCGTAATAAGGTTGAAAATATTGAGGTCCTGTGCTTCAATACCCTCTGTTGCATCGAGTATCAGAACGCAAACGTCAGCGTTTTCAATAGCTCGAATGGATCGCAGCACGGAGAAAAATTCCAAATCTTCGGTAACCTTTCCCTTTTTTCGAAGGCCTGCCGTATCGATAAGATAGAAGTCGTGGCCAAATTTATTGTAGCGGGTTAGAATAGAGTCACGCGTGGTGCCGGCAATGGGGGTTACAATGTTGCGATCCTCACCAAGTAGCGCATTGGTTAGACTGCTCTTACCCACGTTAGGCTTACCTACTATGGCAATCTTAGGCAGATCGTCCAGCGCCTCTGTATTCTCACTATCAGTAGGAAGGGCATCAACAACGGCATCAAGAAGGTCACCCGTACCGCTTCCGTTGATGGACGAAATGGCAAAGTAGTTACCCAATCCAAGGCCATAGAACTCGTTGGCCTCCATGTAGCGCTGGGTGTTGTCCACCTTGTTTACCACAAGGAAAACCTTTTTGTCGGTAACCTTTCGAAGCATTTGCGAAACCTCTTTGTCAAGGTCGGTAATGCCGTTGGCTACATCCACAAGAAACAGAATAAGGTCCGACTCCTCAATGGCAAGCATTACCTGCTTGCGAATCTCCTCCTCAAAAATATCCTCGGAATTGTTAATGTATCCTCCGGTATCGATAATGGAGAATTCTTTTCCGTTCCAGTCCGTTTTTCCGTAATGGCGGTCGCGGGTCACCCCGGCCGTTTCATCCACAATGGCTTGTCTAGCGCCAACCAACCGGTTGAATAGGGTCGATTTCCCTACGTTAGGCCTTCCAACAATTGCAACTATATTTCCCATCTTCTGCTCTGCTTCGCTGTATTAGTTCTGATTATAGCCAAATCGCTTTAAAATTAAGTCGTTATCTCGCCAGTTGTCGAGCACTTTGACGTGCAGGCCGAGATAAACCTTTTTCCCCACAAACTGCTCGATGTCCAACCTTGCCTTGGTTCCAATTCTCTTAAGCATGGAACCCTGATGACCAATAAGAATGCCCTTTTGTGTGTCGCGGGTTACAAATATGGTTGCTTCAATGTGGATCATCTTATCCGACTCCTTGTACGACTCCACAACCACCTCTACCGAGTAGGGGATCTCCTTTTGGTAGGTAATTAGAATTTTCTCACGGATGATCTCCGAAACAAAGAACCTCATTGTCTTATCGCTAATTTGGTCCTTGGGGAAATATTCGGGATTTTCGGGAAGCTTTTCGAGAATTTCGTTGAGTAATGCCTCCTGATTAAATTTATGCAGCGCCGATACTGGAATTACCTTTGCTGCAGGGATACACTCCTGCCAAAGGTTCATGTAGTCTACCACGGCGTTCTGATCGGCAGCGGTATCAACCTTGTTCACCACCACTATTATTGGCACGTTGAGTGCGGTAATCTTTTGAACTATCTCGGCATGTTTTTCTACATCGAGCCCCATTTCGGTAACCAGCAGAATGATGTCGGCATCGGCCAGAGCCGAGTACACAAACTGCATCATGTTCTCCTGCAGCTTGTAGCTGGGCTTAAGAACACCGGGGGTGTCGGAGTAGATGATTTGGAAATCTTCTCCATTCACAATTCCCATGATGCGATGTCGGGTGGTTTGCGCTTTTGAGGTGATAATGGAGAGCTTTTCTCCAACAAGGGAATTCATAAGAGTTGATTTCCCAACGTTTGGAAAGCCAATAATGTTCACAAAACCCGACTTGTGCGCCATGTTACGAAAATTTTTAAGAGCACAAAGATAGCACGAAATGGTTGTAAAGTCATTTTCTAAAAGCTATTATTTCAAATTATTGCACTATTTATGGAACTCTTTTTTGCCCTTGGTTGTGGTATGCTGTTGAAAATTACGTATTCGAACGGGTGGGCTGGTTTATGATGAATGGTGGTATTAATTGGATTTGCAGTGTAAGTTGCTGATAGTAAGTGGCAAGTTTGGGTGTGGGAAGATTGTGTTATGTTAATGACTTTTAAATCTAAACATTTGTCAATAATCCTTGTTTCCTTTGCATTTGTTGCACTATTGGGTATATGCTGATCAAGAACAGAGTTTTTGCCAAATTTGCGCTACTGCTATACATGCTCCCGCTGTTGTACGTGAGCGTGCATACGGTGATTCACCATAGCCATGGGCATCTCTCTGCAACTTCTCGTGAGGAAATTAGTGTAGTAGGTGACTACTGCCCCGTTTGCGATTATTCGCCGGTGACCCCTGATGTGCCGCATACCGTCAGCCTGAGCTTTTATGAGGAGCATTTCACTCCTTACATACTCCCGAGCTTCAGCCATGTTGTGCCACAAAATTTCTTTGGCAACCTCTTTTTAAGAGCTCCCCCTCACGCTGGTTTGCATGGTTATGGTATAGCCTAGTGGCTATTGCCATCTGCTGCTTTTCCCATTTTTCATTTTAAGGCTATCGCTAAACGACAGTTGGTCTCCATGTTTATGAGGCGAGCGTTAGCCATGTCCATGTAAAGCTTTTTTTGCAGCAGCTTTTGCAATTCAATACCATGCAGGTATCATCCCTTAGCTTAACAAAGAAATAACCATGAATTCTTGATACACAAGCTCAACCTGTGGGAAAGTTGTGAGTGTTAAGAATCGAAAGAATGGTTTGAATTTATAGATACACAAGTTGACCGTTGAAAAAAATGAAAAAGTTGAAGATATTTTCCCTGATAGTGGGGCTGTTTACTTTGATAACTCCCCACGCTTGGGCCGCTAATGAAATGGGGAAAGCGGTGCTTTACGGTAGAATTACCGATGCCAAAACTGGTGAATCACTGCCAGGAGTGAATGTGTATATACCCGATCTGCAGGTTGGGACGGTATCGGATCTCAACGGAGACTACCGTTTAGAAAATATTCCGGAAGCAAAAATGATGGTGCAGCTCAGCTTTGTGGGATACCAAACGCTGGCAGAGTCCATTCTTCTTACACCTGAATTGCGACGCGACTTTGCGTTAAGTCCTTCGGCCAAGGAAATCACCGAGGTGGTAATTACTGGACTTTCGCAGGCCACAGCACGAAATAGAACGCCAACCCCCATTGCGGTTGTTTCCAAAAAAGAGCTGCTACAATCGGCAGCGACCAATGCCATTGACGCTATTGCGCAGCAGCCCGGTGTTTCGGAGGTTACTACGGGTGCTGCCATCTCCAAGCCAGTAATTCGTGGTTTGGGCTACAACAGGGTTGTGGTGGTTAACGATGGCGTACGGCAGGAGGGTCAGCAGTGGGGCGATGAGCACGGAATAGAGATCGATCCCTACTCCATAAACCACGTTGAAATTCTAAAAGGGCCAGCGAGTTTGGTTTACGGTTCCGATGCCATGGCTGGCGTAATCAATATGATTGCGGCGCCCACATTACCCGTTGGCAAGATGGCGGGGAGTGTGCTGTTCAACTACCAGACCAACAATGGCCTTTACGGCATGTCGGCCGATATGCAGGGAAATAAGAGGGGGCTAATATGGGACCTGCGCCTCAGCGGAAGGGAGGCTCATGCTTATAAGAATCGCTACGATGGCTACGTGTATAATTCGGGCTTTCGCGAAAATGCCTTTTCGGGCACAGTGGGGCTAAACCGTGATTGGGGCTACTCACACCTTCACTTTTCGATGTATAACCTTACCCCAGGCATTGTGGAGGGGGAGCGCGACTCGCTTACTGGTGACTTTGTGAAGGCAATAGCGTTACCCAATGGCACGGAGGGTACCGCTATTGCATCCCATTCCGACATGATGAGCTACTCCCCCAAAACGCCTTACCAGAAGATTCACCACTACAAGGTGGTTTTGGATAACAATATTCTGCTAAACGAGGGTTACCTAAAAACAATTATCGGATTTCAGCAGAACCAACGGCAGGAGTATGCCGATATTTTAAAGCCAAACGCTTATGGCCTCTACTTTTTGCTGAACACCCTGAACTACGATGTTCGCTATATTTTTCCTGATTGGAAAGGAATTAACCTTTCAGCAGGCATCAACGGTATGGGGCAAACTTCCCAGAACAAGGGCAGCGAGTTTCTGGTGCCAGGGTATAATCTCTTCGATATTGGTGGGTTTGTAATGGGTAAGCGCACCTTTGGTAAGTTAGACCTAAGCGCCGGTATCCGCTACGACCGGAGGCAGGAACATGGCAACAGCCTCTACCTCGATGCTAACGAGGCACCAACCTCCTCTACTGATCCAGCAGCAACACTTCGATTTCCGTCGTTTAACAGCGTTTTTACTGGAACTTCTGGAAGCATAGGTGCAGCCTACCAGCTACCCGGTGGCCTCTACACCAAGCTGAATCTGTCGCGAGGTTACCGTGCGCCCAACATTGCTGAACTGGGCTCCAACGGTGTTCACGAGGGCACTTTCCGCTACGAAGTTGGAAATCCCAACCTGAAGCCTGAATCGAGCATGCAACTCGACTACTCCTTGGGTTACAATAGCGAGCATGTTTCTGCGGAACTCAACCTCTTTACCAACAACGTGAATAGCTACATTTTCCTGCGTAAGGAGACCCTGCCCAATGGCGCCGATTTGCTTACCGATGGAGTGAGCACCTTTAAGTATGTGTCGGGCGATGCCAACCTACGCGGGGGAGAATTTACGATAGATGTGCACCCTCACCCGTTAGATTGGATTCACTTCCAGAACTCTTTCTCCTACGTTGAGGGAGTGCTGCGTAACCAGCCCGACTCATCGCGCAACCTGCCGTTTATGCCTGCACCACGCTGGCAGAGCGAGCTACGCTTTAACGCTAAAAAGTTGGGTAGCGTGCTGCAAAATGCCTATGTTTCCTTTGGCGTAGATGTGAACTTTGCACAGAATAAGATTTACTCCGCCTTTAATACGGAGACTGCCAGTCCTAGCTACACGCTCATGAACCTTGGTCTGGGCACCGATTTTGTGCACAACAGCAAAACTATTTGCTCGCTATACGTAACAGTGAACAACCTCGCCGACGTGGCTTATCAGAGCCACCTCAGCCGGCTGCAGTATGCTCCGGTGAACAACGTTACTGGACGCACTGGCGTTTACGACATGGGGCGCAACATTGACTTTAAGCTGATTTTCCCGCTCAATTTTTAGTAAGTTTTTTAAGGTTGATCAACGCGCTGCTCCACACCGGGGCGGCGCGTTGTGATTTAGGGAAGTTGTTTCCCGGCGAGGCTGTCGGTTCTGGACATGGTGGCCAATGCTGTTTGCAGCTGGTAAAGCAAGCGGGTTTCCATACCCCTCAGCTGCCAAGTCTTCTGCCGTATTACCATTGCAAGGTTTGCCGGTTCACGCAGCTGGTGCATGTTGATGGAGGATAAGTAGTTGATATACTGGTTGAAGTAGTCGAATATCAGATTCTGCTGGTCGTTGGTTTTGGTGAGGCACTCCTGCTCCTCAATGCTGAAGTGGGCAGCAAGCCCATTGCTACAGGCAATGCGCCAAGCGGTACCAACGTAGGTCATCTCCTTTCCAAAGCCTTCAGGGGCTAGCACGTCGAAGTTTATTCCGGTGGGGGTAGCCAGACGACGCAGCATTGCACGGTTTTGTTGGAGCGAATCGAGATGGTTAAGCAACCTCCCCTGAACCGAAACCAGCTGGTTAGCCAGCGCTATGTTCTGGCTTAGCTCTGCCTCTATGCGCTCACGGATTTGCTCCACCTGGTGCTGCTCCTTTACATGCTCGCGCCACTCGTTGAGCGCCAATGCCAGCACCACGCTAAACACAATAAGCAGCGCCTCGGCGGCATACTTCCAAAGGCTTTTCTTTTTCTTGGCCATACAGAAAAAATTGATGGTCGAAGATAGCAATAATGACGTGCTAATGGATGGGTGAAATACCTCTTTGTTGGCTATTGGTGCATTTTATGCTTAATTGAAAAAACAGTATACGAACTAACTGATGAATTATTGTTTACTTTTATGTTGAGTTTATTGTTCGTAATGGTGGATGCCGAAAAACCTAAGAGTAGGCTCTAATTATTTAAGGTTAAGTATGAAACGAATTTTACTTGCGATTGCAGTTTTGGTGGCTTGCAACGTTGGTGCTCAAGCCCAGTATTTTGTTGGTGGGCAGTTTGGTTTTAATACCACTGGTGGTAGCCAAAAGTCGGGTGGTGTCACGGTGGACAAGCCCAAGACAACTCTCTTTAGCCTTTCTCCCTCAGTAGGGAAGTTCATATCCGATAAGTTGGCGGTGGGAGCGTCTCTTAATTTTACGGTACAAAGCCAGAAAACTACGGTGGGGGGCAACACTTACACCGATAAGACCACCGGTTTTGGAATTGCTCCATTTGCTCGCTACTACTTCTTGCAGATGAATAAGTTCGGTATTTTTGCACAGGGACAAATTGGGTTTAGCTACAGCGACTCCAAGCAGCCCAGCGTTGGTCCCGATGAGGAGATAAAGACAACCACCTTTGGAATTACTGTTTTTCCGGTGACTTACTACGACCTCTCTGAGAAATTCTCGCTCGAAGCTTCTGTCTCCCTCTTCAATTTTGGATTTAATACCTCAACCCAGAAGGATCAGAACAACAACAAGGACATTACCAACTCCTTTGGTTTTGGGGCAGGGCTAAATGGCCTGGTAAACACCGGGAATATTTCCATTGGCGCAATCTATAAGTTTTAGCATAGCCATATAGATGCTCCTCAAGATAAAAACGCCCTCCAATTTGGAGGGCGTTTTTTTTGAATGGTTAGTATTTAATAGGGTTATAAACATCCCCAATCAAGCAATCTAAATATTAAATCCCGCCGAAATCCTAAAGAATAGGTTGCTGCTCTGCTTGAGGTAGGAGGTAAGTCTATCTTCATTCACAACTAGTTTATTCGGCCATTTCTTGTTTATTGATCTCTAAGCAGACTTCTACAGCTGAGCCTATAAATACTAATAAGATATGCAACCGAGGAGGCAATAATGGCTACAACTCCCGCTGCAATGGCAATGCCCATTTGTAAGATACTTACATTTATGTGATAAATGTAGTTTGTCAGCCAGTTCTCCGATAGCCAGTAACCCAAGGTTAGTGCAATGGCTGCTGAAACTGCAAGCACAGCCAACTGTCGAATAAGAGTGGTTCGGTAAAGAGCGCTATTTTCTGCTCCATATAATTTTTTAATGGCCATACCAAACGCTTTTGTGTTGAACTCGAAGCGTGAAATACCGAAGAAGCCAAAGAGCATAATTGAAACAAAGGCAATGAGAATAAACCGGAACATCTTTTCTAGCGATAACTCCTGAGCATAGGCATTCTCTATGAGCCTTGTGCAGGGAACCATGTTGCAGGTAAAGCCTGGGAAAAAGTTGGTATAGGTTGCAACGATATGGGATAGGGTTGTACTGTCGGGTTGAGTGTTGAAACGAATGAGAAGGCTTGCAATGTAATCGTTATTGCATACGTAGAGTTGGGGATTCACCTTTGAATCGAGACGTTCAAGGTAAATATTGTTTACCACACCTACAATTTGATAGTTCCCCACCTTCTTGTTCAACACTTTTTTCCCACCTAGGGCCTCATAACCTACTTCATTTACTATGGCCATGTGAATGTTTGAGGCCATGCCTGTTGGTGAAAATCCTGCTCCAGCAGCAAGTTTTGCCTGCAACGTGCTAAAAAAATCATTTTCTACTCCTGCAACCTCAAACGTAACCATGACATTCGACTCAGTTGAGGGTAGGTTTTTAAAGTATACAGACCTGGAGTATGGACCACTGGTTGTAGCACTAACCGAGGTTACTGTTGGCTGTTTGAGCAGCTCGCCTTTGAGTGCTTCGTAGCGCGGTTCTCCTCCAAACGAGGGAAAGTTGATAGTGTATAGATTTTGAGGATTGTAGCCCAAATTGTCGCGCATGGCGTAGTGAATTTGGGAGGTGAGAGTAATTACCACTACAATTAGTGTCATAAGAAAGGCCAGCTGTACCACCTTAACGTTGTTGAGAATAGCAGTAAAGCTCTGCCGGCTACGCGAGTTATATATGGTTTTGATGTCGTTACGCTGGGAGTGGAAAAGCCAAAAGGTTACTACTCCTTCCACAGCTCCGGTAACTACTAAAATAAATAGGAGATATCCGATGCTAAGCATAATGTTCTCACCCAGAGACAGGGTTGTAATGGCGTAACGTCCCATATAGGCATTCTCTACTGCTTTGAGGCATAGAAACGCGAGTATAAGAGCTGCTGATACAAGAATGAATAGTTCGGCGAAAATTTGCCGGCGAAACGCACCTATATCACCTCCAAACACCTTACGTATAAAGAATTCCTTGAGGCGACTCTCGTAGTAAACGAGACTTAGGCACAGGAAGTTGACAAGACCAAAAAGCAGCGTAAATATTAGCACTACCACATTGATACGCTGGAACAGTAAATTTCCCTTGCTGTTGAAGTCATTAATTATCTCCTTGGAGTGAAAGTATATTTTATTGAAAGGTTCAAATGAGATGGACACACCTTGGCTGGAATCGGTCATCTGGTCAATTTTTTTCTTTGCGGAAGTGACACCTCCACCACTCAAGAGTAAGTAGAAACCTTCCCTCGCTTTATCTAGTTCCTCTTTACTGTAGAACGTTTGGAATGGTGCAATAAAATCGGGTGAAAATGTTACAGTGGCAGGAAAACTTTGAAAAACGCCAACTATGGGTAGTAGCTGATTATGGTTGTTATAGTTTACAGTAATATATTTTTCACTGCAGTGAGTAGTGCCAAACAGAGCAATGGCTTTAGCACTCGAAAGCAGTACACCGTTATTGCCCTCTTTTAGCGCATCGTCCATTTTCCATAGAAGATGAAAACTGAAAATGGACAGCGCCGATGAATCCATCAGGAAAAAGTTGTTGCAAGGGCTAACTTCACCTCCATGGGTAACCATTGTTGGACTAATAACACCGACTTTTGCGTAAGCCGAAACCTCTGGAATATCCCGTAGCATCTTTTCTGTGGTTGCCACATCGCAGGTGGCACTGGCAAGATTATATTCCTTGTAGTTAGAAACCAATCGGTATATATGTCGATGGTTTTGGTGAAAGCTGTTCATGGTGGTTCCAAAGTAAATAGAGCGAACCAAAACGTAGGAAAAGGTAAAGGTAACAGCCAGACAGATAACTGAAAAGAAGAGGTAGGAGGGGTGCTTGGCTAGATTGGCAAAGTATTGCCGAAGATGGATAAATATTTTATTCATTCGATCACGACTGGATTTTGTTAACAGATGAATTAGGTATTAATAAAGTTACATTAAATATTACTTACTATCCTCGTTTTGCCATTAGGAATTATTCTAAATATTAAATCCCGCCGAAATCCTAAAGAAGAGGTTGCTGCTCTGCTTGAGGTAGGAGTATGGGCCCATACGGTAGAACAGCGAGAAGCCAATGCTTTGGATATAGTTGGTGCTGCCGCCCAGCACCTTTTGGTAGAGGTGCAGCACGGGGTCGAACAGGTTTTCAACGCCCAAGCCTACTTCGTATAGCCCACGGTTCATGGTGCGAAAGGGGTAGCCCACATGCCTATTCTTGTTGCTCAAATCGCCATAGCCTAGGTTTGCAGCCACCATAATTTGTGGAGAAAAGTACTTGGTTTTTACTATCAGATTCCGGAAGCTGTGGCGTAAATAGAGGTAGGCAAATCGGTCGGAGTAGAACTCGCCGGGATAAACGGTTGTGAAGGAGCTAGCCACCTCCACCGACCAGGTTTGGGGTTTGGCGTCGCGGTAGTTGCTTCCATGAGCGTTGAATAGCAGGCTGAGGGGCGCTGCTTCCCACACCTTGCCAGCACTGGCCGATACGCTGAAAATCCCCAGCAATGGCATGTTACGGCTATAGTCTACCCGAAATAGCGCCTTGTTGTAGGCCAGCTGACCGCGGAGCGCATCCACTCCGCGCTCAAATTTCAGCCTCATCACGGGAGCTGTTGTTCCCTGTGGCAGTGTACGGTCGGGTAGCTGTAGCAGCTCCTCGCCGTAAGCGTAGCGCAGCTCCACCGAGGCGCTGGTTATCTTGTAGGTGTTTAGTAGTGTGCCGTTGTTGGCCACATACTGGTAGCTGGTGGTTGGAGCAATATCTTGCATGCTTCCATTAAGGGTTACAGTTAGGTAGCGCAGTGGGCTTACGGAGGTCTCTAGGTTCCACTTTTTTACGTTGTCCATCTCGTCGTAAAAGAAGGGGTAGAGTGCCTCGCTGGAGAAGATGCTCCCCTTTTCGCTTGGGAGTATAGCTCCCGATTCGACCACATCGCTCGAGTAGCCTGCTGTTGCACTCCAACGGTAGGTGCGGTTGAGATTTACCTGCATAAAACCACCGTATTTGGTGGTGCTGTCGCCAAAGCCATAGGCGCCGTAGCCCCCCAGCTTTATCACCTTCGAAATGCGTGAACCGGTATTTATTCCCAGCCCCAACCGCAGCCTTTCGTGCTGGTTGTAATTTATAAGGCGGTTGAGTGGCAGCTCAAACGAACCGGCCGGAATGTAGCCCATGGCCAGGGCCATAACGGTGCGCATCTTCTTGTCCAACTTCACTTTCCGAGAAATGCTATCGAGCAAATGGTAGGTGTTGCGGTCTTTCTCGGTAAGACGCTCCTGGCGGTAGTGGTTCCAAAACTCCTCGTCCTGCTCCTCCGCCTTGGGGCTAAACGATAGTGCTGGTGCCATGGCAGTCACCCTTAGGTTGGGGTCGTCAACCTTAATGTCGCTAAGGTACGATCGGCCAATGCCAATAATGGGGGCAACCTTTTGTCCTCCCTGTTTGGAATTGGAGAAGAACCAGAGTTCCGAGCTAAGCTGAGTGGGAAACCATTTGCCGCCTACCTGTTCGTAGGCCTGCTGAATTTTGAGGCTAAGCTTCAGGGTGTCAACAAAACGGCAAGGCTCATCGGGTTCGGCAATCACGTTCTTAATGGCGTATCCGTTGGTCGAAATCTGAAGCACCCCCTTCATTGCGCTAAAGGTTCGGTTCTTATGCGGACGAAATGAGATTACGTAGGTGGTATCGCCAGTTTGGGTAAGCACGGTATCCTCAATCAAAAAGAAGTAGCTCTTGATTCCTGAAGGTGAAACTGGGTTGAGGTAGGTGGTTTGGAACAGCGGAATAACGCTGTAGTAGAACGACAGCGATTGCAGCTGCGAGGCAATGAGTGCAAAGAGTGGCTGACCCTTTAGCCCCGATACCTTGGAGGCAATTACCTCCTCCTTGTTTCGCGAAGGATATTGGAATTCCCGCTTGTTTACCGTCTCCACCAGAAAGAAATTGGTTTTAGCCAGAAAGTTTAACTCCTTAAGCTTCGCCGAATCCTTTTTGGACATCGGCTGCTTAGCCATCAACTTGGAGCGTAGCCCAACGGTATCGAGCGATGAGGTGAAGTAGAACTTGTTGTAGGAGGTAAACGAGAAGTTGGCATACTTCTCCGGGTTGTTCTGGTCGCGGTTTTCCACCACCTTACGTATGATGCGCAGTGCCGGATTTTCGGTTGCATTCACCACCACCTCGCTGAGCTGGTAGGTGGTTGGGTTCATCTCGAGTCGATGCTTCCTGAGCAGTGGCAGCGAGTCGGCCTGAATTGTGCGAGGGGTGAAGCCTACGTTGGAGAAAATGAGTCGTTGACCGGAATTGGTTGTCGGTGGGGTAAAGTAGCCATCGAGGTCGGTGGTTACGCCCCTATGCTCCCCTTCCACCTGCACGTTCACAAAAGGCAACGGTTCTCCCGTTTCGCGGTTGGTAACACGATAGGTAGTTTGGGCTGTTATTGCAGTATTAAAGGTGGTTGAAATAGACAAAAGCAGGAGCCATCTGAGGGCAGGTTGTTTGTTTGTTTGCATAGTTGATGGGCGTAATTCTTGTTCTTCATGGTTATGCTAAGTAAAAGTAGGTAGAAAAAATAATTTCTTCTGACAGAAATAGAATTCGCATTGAATCCGGCATTAGCCTTTGCTTCCAATTTGGCTTAATAAATAAGGGGCTAGGAGCGTACAATCGTGTGCCCTTATTGATGGTTGAATTGCACAAAAAAACCGTCCCAACTTGGAACGGTTTTTTAAATGAGGTTTAAGAGGTTTATTCGTAGGCACCCCGTTTCATCATCTCCACCTCTTTGTCGTTGAGCATTCTATACTCACCACGGCCAAGGCCTTTCTTGGTGAGGCCGGCAAAGTATACCCGGTCAAGCTTCACAACATTGTAGTTGAGGTGTTCGAAAATTCTACGTACAATACGGTTTTTACCGGAGTGAATTTCAATGCCCACCTGCTTGGGATCGTCGGCTACAATGCTGGCGCTATCGGCAAATGCCATTCCATCCTCCAACTCCACACCTTCACAGATTCTCTCCAAATCGGAGGTGGAAATTTTCCTGTCGAGGTGAACGTGGTAAACCTTCTTCTTGTTGGAAGAGGGGTGTAACAACCTCGTTGCCAGCTCACCGTCGTTGGTCATAAGCAGCACACCGGTGGTGTTTCTGTCAAGACGGCCAACGGGATAGATGCGCTCCTTGCATGCTCCAGCAACAATTTCCATTACTGTTTGGCGAGCATTGGGATCATCGGTAGTGGTGATGTAGTCTTTAGGTTTGTTCAGCAGTAGGTAAACCTTCCGCTCGCCCTTGATGGGTTCATCGTTAAAGCGTACCTCGTCGGTGGGGTTAACCTTGGTTCCTAGTTCGGTTACAATAACACCATTAATGCTTACCACGCCTGCCTGAATAAAGGTGTCGGCTTCACGGCGTGAGCAGATGCCTGCATTGGAAATATACCTGTTGAGGCGGATGGGCTTGTTAACCTCCTCCTCGTATGACTTTGGCTCGTATACCTGAATATGCTTTCTGCGGCTCTTGAACTCAATTTGTGCGCGCTCTTCGCCCATTTCGTTATCGTCGAAGTCAACTTCAGGTTTGTCGAACTTTCTGTAGGGAGTATTGCCGCGTTCAGTAAAACCACTTTTATTGAAAGGTCTGCTGCCTCTGTCAGAGTTGCGATCGCCACGGAAAGGTCTATCACCCCTTTCGCCATCGCGGTCGCTTCTAAATGGGCGGTCGCTGCGCTCACCACGTGAAGGGCCACGGTCGCCTTGGAAAGGCCTGTCGCTTCTGGTATAGTGTTCGCTGCGCTCACCACCACGCTCTCCGCGGAATGGTCGGCTACCTCTATCTTCTCCTCTATCGGAACGGTATGGCTTATCTTCTCTGTTGAAGCTACGATCACGGTTGAATGGTCTGTCACTTCTTTCACCGGAACGGTTGT
>MTLE01000446.1_pt1 | contig 86876 bp, 63 predicted proteins | sample 1982461 | NCBI WGS metagenome assembly MTLE01 (sample SAMN05712605, study PRJNA340218) | biofilm metagenome | isolation source: sample SPL anode biofilm adapted to -200 mV | place: USA | collected 2012-02-03 | reverse complement strand
ACTTCCGCCGCGCCATCAAGGACTTCGGGAAAGAGGACTTCAAGACCTACGACAAGCGGATCCGCGACGACGTCACCTTCCTCATCGGCAACCTCTGCAGCAAGTTCCGCTACACAAAGAACGGCGCCAAAGAGGTCTGCATCTACGTTATCGACAACGACCTGGCCAAGGCTTACGGGCGGAGTTGATGACTGCTAAATTGAGTGCGGGATTCATTTATTATTTTCACTGAACCGGCTAACAGTCTCCTATGATACCCCCGATTTTCGGCGCCCAAATCGGGGGTTTTTGTATTTTCAATAGGAGATGGCCGTAAGACAACATACGGGAGAACCAAGCTGGTTTGTGGCAAGACAGCCACTAGTAGATTGCTGAAACAGCTTGAAAATTTTGTTTCGTTTAATTATTAATACCAGCTACTTTTATTGTGACCTCCGAAAGTATCAACTTGATTGCATCTAAAATTAGTAATGTTGTAACTTGACAAAATATTATGGGGTAACCCTAGGAGTCGTCGAATGACCAATGTAATTACTTGCCGGGGAGGATTTATTTCAAGAGCAGCGGAATTATCCTGCAACATGTTTAGACGGTCACTAACGATGGGACTAATTGCATTAATACTCTCATTGCCCTTACTTCCGGGCAATGGGATATGTAGCGCCGCACCATTGGTCATCAGTGGCCCAGATGCTCCAGCAGACGGCAACCAGTATACGGCAACCGGAGGCTGCGGCTCGTATACTTGGTCAATCACGAAGGGAAGCATCAATTCAAGCGGTACTGTAACGGTATCCGGGCAGTGCGGCAAGGCGATCATTACAGTTAGGGATGCATGTGGGCAGGTGGCGACAAAAGATGTGAGAGAACCTTATGGCGCATGGATTTCGACAGATATATTGTGCAGTCATCAACGAGGGACTTGTGGTTCAAATATTTACGATACTGAATATATTGGTACTGTGATGTATCGGTATGACATAGGATGCTGCGTGGACCCGCAACCCGGATTTACGCCGTATTGTGGAGTAACTTCAAGAAGGTCGGATGTAGATTGCGGCCAATATGGCAGAACAAAATTTGTTACCTCTGAATGGAGATATGAATGGCGTTGCAACAATGAATCATCTTGCATCGACAATGACGGCGACGATCATTACGCCATAGCGGCAAACTGCCCCACTGGCGACGATCCAAACGACAGCGACCCGTCCGTGTACCCCGGCGCCCCCGACCTGTGCGGCGACTTCAAGGACAACAATGGCAGCGGAAACGTTGATCAATGGTGCGGCAACAGTTGCCCGCTGAACAAACCGACGCTGAACGTGTCCACCGGCTCAAGCACAAACGTCATGTCAGGCAATCTCTTCCACAGCCAGCCGCTCTTTGCCACAAGCGGCGGTCAGCTTCCCATCAGCATCGACCTGAACTATGCAAGCCTCAATGTCTATAAGGGAGCGCTTGGCACCGGCTGGCACCACTCCTATGAAATCTTTCTCGCCGTGCAATCTGACAAGGTCTTTTTCCGTAACGGTGACGGGAGCATAACCGCATATACTCTTAACGCTACGGGGGGCTACGATTCTCCGGCAGGCAATTACACGACTCTAGCTAAGAACGGCGACGGAACCTTCACCATCAGCAATCGGAACGGCCTCAGGCATAACTTTGGGACAGATGGCAAACTCACCAGCATCGTCGACCACTACGGGAACTCCCTAACCTTCAATTACCAAAATGGCGACCTGGTTACAATCACCGACCCAGCGCAAAGGCAAATCATACTTGAGTACGACACGACGGCAACGCCTCATCGAATCACCAGCATCACCGATCCCGCAGCAAACAAATACTATTTTGACTACGAGCCGACGACCGGTCTCCTCTCGAAAGTTACCAACCCGTTGGCGGACACACAGCCCGGCACCGTCCAGAGCTACTGGGCATACACTTACGAGAATGGCCGACTGAAGACCAAGACCGATCCGAACAACAATGTAACTACATACTTCTACCAACCCGACGGCCGAATGACCGGCTCTCTTGACCCGGAGGGAAGCGTCGCCTCAGGAGCGGAGGCAGGCCACGTCAGAACCTTGCAGTATGACATTACAGGAAAGACCACCTTCACCGAGAAGGACGGCGGCGTCTGGACTTACGTCTACGACACCCATACCGGTGTCCTCAAGCAGAAGATCGCCCCCAATCCGGACGGCACCGCCGGCGGAACCATAACTGCTTACGCCTATGACTCGGACGGCAACCTTAAGGCAAAAACCGAACCGTCCGGAAACGGCCAACACCTCACCACCTTCTACACCTACGACGCCAACGGCAACCTCACCGCGGAAACCGAGCCTCTTGATCTTACCCTGTCCCAATATACCGGAATAGACCCCGAGACGGTTGACACCGCCACCTTCGGCACCGATACCTCCCCCGTCAAATGGGCCTTTACCTACGAGTACGGCAGCTACGACCGCCTCACAAAGAGCACCGACAAGCGAGGAGTAGTCGAGCTTGTCACGAGTTACAGTTACGACACCACCACCGAGCCGGGGGTGGAGATCATGAAAGTCACCGATCAGGAGAACCATGTCACCACCTACCGCTACAACACCGGCAACGGCACCTTGAAGAGCGTCATCGACGCCAATGCCGTCGCCACCACCTATGATTATTATCCAAACGGTCTTCTTTCCATTGTGAAGGACCAAAATAGCGTCGTCACCAAGGTCAACCTCTATGACAACAACGGCAACCCCAAGCAGATCCAGAAATTCGACAACACCGGAAAGCTCATCGTCACCACCGACCTTGAGTATGACGCGCTCAATCGACTGAGGACCGTCACTAGGACAACCACCGATATCCCACCCATCGTAACCCTCGACAAATACGACTACGACCTTGGGGGCAACCTCACCACCTATACCGACCCGGAAACCAAACAGACAACGTATGAATACAACTACCTCGGCCAGGTAACCAAGATCATCGACTCCGACCAGAAAGAGACCCGCCTTTCCTATGGCGGCACCGGCTGCACTTCCTGCGGTGGCGGAGTGGACAAACTGACCGAGGTTCTTGACGCCAAACAAATCGCCAACAACTGGCCCGGCACCACCTATTTCTACGACAAGCTCGGCAGGTTGGAACACGAAACCGACCCGCGCGGCAAGACCATCCGCTACACCTACTATAACAACGGCCTCGTAAAGGAGAAGATCGACGCCACCAATGCAAGCGGCGAGAAAATCCTCATCACCTATACCTACAACAACCGGGGCCAGCTCCTGAACAAGCATTATCCCGACTACCCCGACATCAACGGCAGTGACACCGCCTTCACCTACGATGCCAACGGCCGCCTGTGGACAACCACCAACCAGAACATCAGCTACACCTTTGACTGGTACAAGAACGGTTGGCTGAAGAAGGTCACCGACACGACAAACAACCGACCAATCAGCTACGACTACGACAACATCGGTAATATTTACAGGCTTGAGGGACCGGACGGGAGCTCCTATTTCACTGTGTACAACCCGCGCAACCAACCCTACTACCTGTTAACCCCTGCCGGAATCTTTTCCTTGGGCCACGATGGATTAGGACGGCTGAGCAATGTGACTGGAGGCTCCACGGTTGGTGTAACAACCACCTATACCTATGACGGGCTTGATCGGGTCACAAGAATAAACGGCGTGATCAGCGGCAGCAATGGAGGTACCTTTACCGACTTCAACTACACCTACTCCCCCTCAGGTAATCGCAGCACCTTGACCGATGCCGTCATTGGGAACACCTTCGCCTATAGTTACGACAACATCTACCGCCTTAAAACGGTTACCAAGAACGGGATTGTAGGCGAATCATACACGTACGACGAAGTGGGCAATCGCCAAACCGGACCCACCGTTGCCACCTCATACAGCTACAGCCAGGGCAACCAACTCGACAGCAAGACCGGCGCCACCTATACTTATTATGACAATGGCAACCTGCAAACAAAGGTCGAAGGAGGCTATACCTACACCTTCACGTACGATCCGGAAAACCGGCTGACAAAGGTGACAAAGGTTCTCCCACCCTATGCACCGACCACTTCGACGTATCTCTACGATCCCTTCGGACGACGCATAAAGTGGAACACAGTGAGTCGTCTCTATGACGGCGACAACATCCTTTACGATTATGACAGCAACAACCTCGTGTTTCGCAAATATGTCCATAACCCTGGGACAATAGATGATCCCATTGCCTATTATGATTCTTCACGCGGCACCAACTACTATTTCAAGAATGCGCTGGGCAGCGTGGTCGCTGAGGTCTATCAGAGTGGAGATTATGTTCCAACGTATAACAATTATTCATACACCAGTTCCTTTGGTGGACTGCCAACGAAGCAGAGATCTGAAACCCCTTATTCTTTTACCGGCAGGGAGTTTGACCAAGATACCGGGCTGTACTATTATCGGGCACGGCATTACGATCCGAGTGTAGGGCGCTTCATCCAGAGGGATCCGATCCAATTCGCCGGGGGGGATGTGAATCTTTATGGGTATGTCGATAGTGTCGGAAAACCTATTCAGTTTTCTGCCAACCTTTACCATTACGCTTTCAATAATCCCATCAACCTGAAAGACCCATCTGGGCTTGATCCATATGGACGAGGTGGAAACAATAGTTTTTCTCTTAAGAAATTTTATTGTGATACAGCTTCCGGTGCTGTATCAGCTTGTTTAGATGGGGCTTCAGTTGTTGCAACGGTAACAGGTCAAGCTGAAGTTGCTGTCCCTTTGAAATTAGGGTCTATTGCAAACTATGCTACAACAAAATTAGTGTGCGGTGGTGGGCCAAAACTATCAGACGCTACAGCCATATTAGGCACCTTTCTCCCATCAAAAACTGCAAGCATACTTTTCTCAACCGCCGATGCAGTGCTTAATCTCACGGGGCAATAATAACACAAAATGCAGTGACTTATTAAATCGATAGAGTTGATACAGAACCATGGGGTTATCTTATGATAGATAAATTTACTATAAAATTAATTCAGATTGCGAAATGGACAAGCTTAATAACCGTAATATTATTCATTGTTATCAAACAATTACAACAACAAAATATTGTTGCATATTATCCATTGGCACTTGCATCTTTTTTTGGACTCGCAGCTATTGAAGCTTTGGTTTGCAACAAAATAAGTATAAGCGGATTTGTAATAGAAAAAACTAAGTCCAAATTATTATTTTTGTGTACTGTTATCTGCTTGGCCATTATTAGCTTAATATTCGTTGCTAAATTTGCATGCAATATTACTGCACTATAAATAATGTTTTGTTAAAGTTGTGTGAGTATCTGGGGACGCTGTTTATTTGTTGACTAACGCACCTTTTGCCGTTACCTTCCCAGCATGCCAAGAGCTGCCCGTTTAGATGCTCCCGGTCTTCTGCAACACGTCATGGTTCGTGGCGTGGAGCGATGTGACATTTTTCGCGATGATGGCGACCGGAACCGTTTCGTAGAAAGCCTCTCCAAGCTTCTTGGTCAGACCGGCACCGAATGTCTGGCCTGGGCGCTTATGTCCAACCACTTTCATCTTCTTCTTCGGCCGCGTGACACTCTCCTCGCCCCGTTTATGCGCCGACTGCTTACGGGATACGCCATCTACTTCAACCTCAGGCACCAACGTTCTGGTCATCTGTTCCAGAACCGTTACAAGTCAATCGTCTGCGAAGAGGACTCCTATCTGCTGGAGCTGGTTCGTTACATCCATCTGAATCCCATTCGTGCCGGATTGGTTGACGATCTCACCGCCCTCGATGATTACCCATGGTCCGGCCACTCAGTTATTCTGGGGAAAAACGCAATGGAATATCAGGTAGTGGACGAGGTTCTTTCCCTTTTCGGCAAGCGGACGCACGAGGCAAGAGCAACGTATCGGCAATTTGTCGCCGACGGGGTAGCATTAGGAAAACGCGAAGAGCTTGGCGGAGGGCGGAGGAAATCCAGGGAAGCACGGGAAGAGCCGGGTACTGAGAACTATGATGCAAGGATTCTCGGCAGTGGCGAATTTATCGGGCAACTGCGAAGTCGCAAGGGGCTTGAAGCGCATTTGCCACACCCCCTTGAATTAACCACAATAGTTGCCGGAGTGTGCAATCATTTCGGCATCAATGATGATGAGCTGCGGGGACATGGCCGTGCGGCAAGAATTGCAGCTGCACGAAGCGTGATATGCTATCTCGCTGTCCGCCGACAGGGACATAGCGGAGTTGCAGTCGGCAGACTGGTAAATCTTGGCCGTTCAGGGGTAAGTGTTGCCGCCGGTAGAGGGGAAAAAGTGGTACTGAGTAATCCCGAATTGCTTAAGCTAATTGCCAAATAAATTGTGCTGATGACATCCATAAAACTGAATATACCCTCAAAAATCCACGGAGGAAAAGTACCATGAACCTGCGTACCCTTGCCGCCACCATCGTCCTGATCGGTTTCACAGCACCTCTCGCATGGGGGGCCGACCCGCCCGCCGAACCCAAGCCGGAGATCCAGGATCGCATCGAACAGCTGGAAAAGCAGATTCGCGAGCTGAAGGAGCTGCGGGAGAAACAGCTGGAGAAGGACACACGGACCCGCGACATCAAGGAGCCGTGCGTCGCCGCGGTGGGCGCGGCCGATGTCTGCTCATGCCTGGCCGAGAACCTGCCCAGGGGTGTCGATTTCGTCACCTACGTGCGGATGATGTCCCCCGCCAGGGACGAGGTGGACAAGCGGGTGCTGGAGATGGTCAAGGCGGCCCGGGAGCGGTGCGTGAAGTAGGCGGTCCGCCGGGCTCCTTACGACTGTGGACCAGCTCGATTACGGTCACCTCCGGTGGTTCCAGGAAGCGGAGTGGCGGCCCCCAGGTGCCGGTGCCGCGGCTCACGGAGAGGGCCGAACCCTTGGCCAACTGGTAAAATCCGTCCATGTAAGGATAGGAGAGGCGGACCAGGAGCCCGAAGGGGAAGAGCTGCCCCCCATGGACATGGCCCGAGAGCTGTAGGTCGAAGAGCCCCACATTCTCTCCGTCGATCCGGGGGCGGTGCTTAAGGAGGATGGTGAACCGGCCGGCGGGGAGTCCGGCCAGGATTTGCCGCTCCACATGGGGCGGCGAAGGGATTGCCGAGTCGTCTACACCCGCGATATTCACCACCTCCGCAACGGTCGCCCCCTCGCCCCGCAGCACTTTGAACCCCGCCTTCCGCGTAAATTCGAGCGCCCCATCAAGCCCCACGTAAGCCTCATGATTTCCGGTAACCGCAAACATGCCGTACCGGGGCGTAAGCTCCGCCAGGGGCTTGGCCATGGCTGACAGGTCGTTGATCTGGCCGTCCACCAGATCCCCAGTCGAAACCACTATATCGGGCCGGACCTCCCTCACCTTTGCCAGCATCTTTTCGAGCCGGCCTTCACGAACAATCAGCCCCAGGTGCACATCGGAGATCTGCGCTATGGTCAGTTTCGGCACCGAGGCCGGCAGCTTCGGGGTGGGGATCACGATTCGCCTGACCCTGATGTCACGGGCATCCAGATATCCCGACAGCGTTGCCAGGAGCGCGTAGGCAATGGCAATACCGAAAGCCGTCCCTTTCCCGCTTATCGTCAGGGAAGGGGTCCAGCCCAGGAGCGCCCCACCCCCCTTGAGAAGAAGACGGCAGAGGTCAATGGCAAGGGAGGCGGAAAAGAAGAAAAAGATAAACCCCATCCAGAGATAGCCGCTCCAGGCCAGGGTCCGGGCCGTGAGCTCCCATCCGTGCCGCTCGGTGATGCGGACCAGAACCGGGGTGATGGTCATGAGCGCCAGGAAAAGGGCGAGGGCGACTCCGACAACGGGAACGAAGTCGAGGGCCCCCCGCACCTTGATGAAAAAGTAGGCATGGACGCCGCCATAGATAAGAAAAAAAATGAGAAGAAAAAGCGACACTATGTTTCACCTTCACGCAGGTTGATAAATTTCTACCGGATACGCCCTACTGTTCCGGATCTTCACAAACCGGGCAATGGCTCTCGCCACTCTCCCGGTCGATTTCCAGCTCTCCTCCGCACACGTCGCATATCCCCTCGGCTTTCTCCCCCTGCACCCCTTTGCGATACGTTTCCCCGAATCGTTTTGTAGTTTCCATGGGTTACCCTCCACCAGCTCCCGGCCGGAGACGATCCCGGCCCTCTTCGTATCCCCATCCTGAAAACTTTTGGGGCCTCAGGATAATCACCCGACAATTTTACCACGGGACAGCCTGGTGGCTACGGAGCCTTTTGACAGGAGAGGCAAAGCGGATACAATTAGTATGCTCCAATTATTCGACCGCTGACCGTCCCTGGTCCGACGGAAAGTTGCGGCGGAGCTTCAATGAGCGAAAAAGGAGGCATCAATGGCAAGGACTGCTCAAGAGATGGTTTACGAGGTGGGAGGGATTCCCGATCTTCCCGTTTGGACCGATACACCGCTGGCGTTTCGCATCGACATCGGCGCCCTCGATGCCGATTCCCCCCCCACGATGGCAGTCGACCGCCATCCCGCGGGGCCCATCAGTTTCGACCCCGTCAGCGGGGCCTTCTCCTATGAAGCCGGAGAGGAGGACAAGACTCCCTTCACGGTAACCTTTTCCGGTATGCAACGGGGAGAACCCGTCAGCCAGGGCGTAGTCATCACCCCTGTCCCCCGGTTGCCGGCAGAGCGGGATTACATCGCCAGCCATCCGGCACAGCCAGATCCGGTCAGCTCCCTCTATATCCACCGAACCGTGAAGCCCAACGCCGACGGTTCCGAGAATCACCTGGTGACGGGGATGCGGGTGGTCTTCGACCGCTCCGGCGACGCCAACGGCCTCCATGCTTCCTTCAGCGTTGACCGGGGCCGGAAACTTCCGGACGAGCCGGACCCCAAGGGGACTGTGAGGAGGATCACCCTATGCGCCGACCAGCTCGTCATAAGGGGCGAGCTGTCGCTCCCCGGGACCGAGGTGAACATCTTCGTCCGGGAGCTGATCTTCGAAGATGCCGAAGGAGATCCGGGGCGCATCAACACCTCCCCCCTGGCCTACGCCCTGGAAAAGGCCCCCGATGCCCAGCGGGCCACCAACACGCCGGGGGGAAACGGCTGGCCGGGGCGGCGGGCCGGAAGCGTGACAGCCTACCTACGAACCATTCGAGCCCCCCCGGAAACCGCCACCCTGCCGCGGTTCATCATGGAGGGGGGGAACGGCCAGCATGCCGGCCTGGGTGAAAACGGCCCTGACGGGGTAGACCGCTCCTACATCTATGGACAGACCTTCGTCTGCGACGGGAAATCCCTCAGTGTCAATTTCGACCCACCGGCCGTTTACTGGAAGTGGCACTACAAGTGGGCCGCCTTTGACCAGCAAAAGAGCTGGGGGGCGCCCAGCTTCCCCACCTCCGGACTGGATGCTCTCCCCGCCGGCATGCCGGGTGACGGCGGCGACGGCGGCATCTTCACCGCAAACCGGGACCTTGCCCCCTTCGTGGACAACAGGGGCGGCCTTGCCGGCAACCCCGGCTCCGACGTCCACGGCGGCAGGCCCGGTTACCCCCTGACCAGCGCCCAGTATGGGGTTACCATCTGGTACAACCTTTTCACTGGCCCCCATTTCGATGGTGCCCAACCGCGAATAAGCTCGGGACCGGAAACGACCCATGCCGGTAAATCCTTTACAGCCCCCCAGGCGGCGAAGCCAAGGGGAGAGCAGCCGGACCCCGTCGTCATTGACTCCCCCAACGCATGGCTCCACCCCCTCCAGCTCCAGACCGTCCTGCAGTTCGTGCGGGACGCCTACCTGGCCGAAGACCGGGAAACCGTGGCGGCCATACTTGCCGACTACCGGGATGCCCTCGCATTGGAGCCGCCGGCCCAGACCGGTTGGGGAACGGAGTTCGAGCTGTCCCGGTATTATGCCGCCCAGGCGGAGGCGGCAACGCTCCTCCACCGACTGGAAAGCCACCTGGACTACTATGGCAATCCGGCTGGCTGGACACCGATTCTCTCCCTGCAGGCAAACCTTCAGCTCTATGAGAACGAGATCACCGATGCCCTCAGGACTCTAGTTCTGGTGAGCTGGATCAGCCAGGAGGGGGTCCGGACGGAAAACGCTGCGGCAGCCATGCAGAGCGCCATCCTGGAACTGGACAAAGACGCCGCCGCGGCGGCCAGGGAGGTCCAGGCCGCGGAAAAGGGGCTCCGGGAGATCAACGACCGGATCTACAGCCTCAGCCACGAGCTATCGACCCTGAACAATGATCTGGCGGCCCTCAGGGAACGCCTCCTTGCCGAAGCCCACAACACCATGCAGACCAAGGCACTCATCAACCTGGGGGTCAAGACCTTCTCCGCCATCTGTTCGGTCATCCCCTACGGTCAGCCGGCCCTGGGGGCAGTGGGGTCCATGGCAACGGTCATGGCGGATTACGCCATGGCGGACGAAGGGGAGCCCCTCGACACGGCCGGAAAGCTCGGCGGCATCCTGGCCACCTACGGCAAGGCCAAGCTGGATGAAAAAGCGGGGGAGATCTCCAAGGTGGCAGACAAGAAGAAGCCTGACCCTGAGGCGGAGAAGGCCAAGGAAAAGGCGGCACAGCTTACCCACGTGGGGAAAACCATCGGACCGGCAGTCACCGAGATATCCGGGGCACTCAAGGGGCTGAGGGTCCCACAGAGCGAGGTGGATGCCGAACTGGCGCGCCTTGAGGCCAAGACGCCGGAATTCGGCGAAATGGCCCGGAAGATCCAGGGGCTCAACCGGAGAAAGGCGGCCTTTGCCGAAAAGCTGGATGAGACCCTCCAGACCCTGGGGGGTGCCTACGGCAGGATTTCCTCCAACCTGAACGCCATGGGAACCCTGGTCCGTCAGGGGCGGGACACCCTCGCCCACCTGGACCACGAGGCGGTGCTCTATACCCGCGACCTGGGGCAACGGGCCCGGCAGACCCTGGTCAAGTACCTCTACTACCTGGTCAAGTCCTACGAGACGTCGGTGCTCAAGGAGGTGGAGGCCGCCAACTACCAGCTGACCGACATCTTCGACAAGATCAGCGACCTTCTCCAGGCGGGGGAAAACCGCTCAAAACTGGATGTCACCAGGCTCGGGGTCTTCGCCGACCAGCTAAGGCCCCTCTTCCGGGACAATCTGAGCCGCATCGAGCACAAGCTCATGGAGGACTTCCGCCCCGAGTACACCATCCGGCTCGAATCGCGACTCTCTGCCGAGCAGACCCCCGAAATCATCCGGCAGCTGAACGACACGGGAGAGACGGTCATCAACCTGCGTGAAAACGGCCTGATCCTCCCCGATCGGGAGAAAATCAAGATCGCCGACATTGAAGTCTCCGGCCTGGGGTTCGGGGACCGGGGCCTGCCGGCCGGCGGAACCCTGGAGATAACCCTGGAGCCCCTCGGCGACGGCACCATCCGTTCCGGGGACCGGCTCTACGCAGTGCGCCACCCAGCCGGCAGCGGCCAGGGAGAAGGGGCTGACCTGCCGTCCCAGCAGATATGGGGGGCCACCTACCACTTCAGTACCCGTCAGCTCTCACCCATCAAGCCGAGCAGCGAATCCCTCGCCCTTCTCGGCTATCTCCTCCGGGAGACCGATGACAAGACCAGGGAAAAGCTGGCAAAACCGGCGGCCTGGACCGACCTGCGCATCCGCTTCCGCCGTTACGTGGAGGGGGGGCCAGACCTGGAAAGCCTCCACCTTGCCTGGCAGTTCAATTTCGCCACCCCTGTCGCCACCAACCGCCACGTCCTCGACGTCCGCGCCGAGGGGGGGGCGGTGCCCCTCATCCAATGCTCGCCGCCGGACATCAACGAGCGGTCCGACGGCTTCGGCTCCCTCTACCGCATCTACCGGCGGGCGACCCCCGTCACCCTCGCAGCCCCACTCCAGTATGGCGAGCTCCTCTTCAGCCACTGGGAGTTCATCAACACCGATACAATGAAGAGCCGGATCATCCACGAGCCGAACTGCTCCTTCAGCATCGAGGACAACCTCCGGGTCATCTGCACGTACCAGGAGAAGTGTCCGGTCGCCATGCTCGCCATGCCAAAGGTCAAGACCCGGAGCAAGACCGTGACCGATGAGATGCTGCTGAAAGCCATAGCCGACGACCGCAGGGCGCGGCCGGCCCTTTCGAGCGCCATCCTCAACCGTCCTTCCCTGGCGGATGGGGTGAAACGGGGGTATCTCCCCGCCGATTCGGAGGTCGTTACCCTGGAGGGCCCCCGGGAGAAGGAAGGCCTTACCTGGTACAAAATCGACCACGGGGGAACGGTCGGATGGGTCCACGAGGAGGGTCAGTGACTACATCTCCACCCGCGTCACGACCCCCTGGAGGCGGCTGGCCGGAAGTTTGTGGAACTGGACGAAATTGGGAGTGAGCTTCTTGAATACCGAGAAGACCCGCCAGACGGGGTTGCGGGTGGCAATGTCCTCAACCCCGTAGAAAATGACCTTCTCCTGGATGCCATTTGCCTTGAGGTGCGTCTCGATATCCACAACCTCCATGTACCCTGCCTCGATCCGGAAGGCATCGAGGCCCGGCCCGATTCCCTTGATGAGTTCGGTTTCCACACCCAGGGGTTCGTCCGTGATCAGGAGGGAGATGAAGACGTTGCGCTCGTAGATGATGTTGCTCCGGATGATGCAGTGAACAACGTAGGGGGGGACCACGTCGGTCTCCCGGGTGAAGAAGAGGCCGGTCCCCCGGATGGGTCCCTTGGCGTAGATTTGCTCGTAGGAAAGCAGGAAGGTCTCCAGGTCCAGGGGCTTGAGGGCAAGGTAGAGGGAACGCTGCCCACGGGTCCAGATAATGATGGTCACGAAGGGGATCGAAGCCAGGACGATGGACCAGTAGGCCCCGTGGGGAATCTTGGAAAAGGTGGAAAATAGGTACGAGGCATCGATGATGGTGATGGCCAGTGCCACCAGGGCCCGCCACTTCTTGGTCGTGTGGGCAAAGACGATAATCATCATGATGCCGGTGATGGTCATGGAGCCGGTGACCGCCATGCCGTAGGCGGCGGCCAGGTTCTCGGACTTGCGGAAGACGAGCATGATGAAGATGACCGCCACCATGAGGGACCAGTTGACGGCCCCGAGATAGATCTGTGACTTGATCTCCCGGGAGGTGTAGTCCACCCGCATCAGCGGCAGGAGCCGCGTGGTTATCCCCTGGTAGACGATGGAGAATACCCCGCTGATAATTGCCTGGGATGCTATGACAGTGGCCATTATGGTGAGGATCAGGAACGGGATGTAGAGGACCGGCGCCTGGCTCTGGACCATACCGAAGAGGAGGTTCTTAGCGCCAGGGTGTGAGATGACGAAAGCCCCCTGGCCCAGATAGTTCAGATAGAGGGCCACGAAGACGAAGTGCCATGCCCGGACGATCGGCTTTTTGCCCAGGTGTCCCATGTCGGCGTAGAGGGCCTCGCCGCCGGTGGCGCAGAGGATGACCTCGGAGAGGACAAAATAGCCGGCCAGCCCATTCTCCCTGAAGAAGGTGAAGGCATGCCACGGGTTGATTGCCTCCACGATCTCCGGCATCGAAAAGGCAGAAACCATGCCAGTGACGGCCAGAGTGCCGAACCAGACCGCCATGATGGGGCCGAAGGCGCCGGCCACCCGGTCGGTTCCCTTGAACTGCACCGAGAATAGGCCAATGGCAATGGCCGCGGCAATGGCAACCAGGGTTCCGGTGGAGAGCCCTTCGAGGCCGGGTATAAGGAGAAGCCCCTCCACGGCTGAGAGGATACTGATGGCAGGAGTAATGACCCCATCACCCAAAAGGAGCGACACCCCCACGAAGGAGAGAAACCCGGCAAAGGCCACGAGACGCCCGGTCTTCACCAGCTTCATGATGATCTCCCGCAGAACGATCTCCCCCCCCTGCCCCTTGCGCCCCAAGCTCATGGCGAGCCATGCATACTCCATGGTGACGAGGATGGTCATGGTCCAGAATACCAGGGAAAGAATGCCGAAGACGTTTTCCCGGGTCGCCTGCGTCAGGGTGAAGATGACCGTGAGGGTATATATGGGACTTGTGCCGATGTCGCCGAATACCAGTCCCAGGGCCTTAACGATTCCCCCCAGGAATGATTCGTCCTTGTGGTGTTCCATGAATGGTTTCCCCCGCGATTCAGCCGGTATTTTCCGGGTTTTGCAACCGGCACACCTTATATCACCTTAACACCGCATGGCACAAGCGCAAACAGGCTTCGGCACCGAGCCAATCCCCTTGACCTTTCCGCCCCCCTTCGGGTAGTCTGGACCGATGACAAAACCTTACGAACAGCCGAAAAAACCGGAACTTCTCGCCCCAGCCGGCTCCCTGGAGGCCTTCTTCGCCGCCATGGAGAAGGGGGCCGATGGGGTCTACGCCGGGCTGAGGGAGTTCTCGGCCCGGGCCAAGGCAAAGAACTTCTCCCTACCCCAGATGGAGCGGATGGTGGCCTACGCCCACGGCCTCGGCCGCAAGGTCTACATCACCCTCAACACCCTGGTAAAGGAAGGGGAGCTGCCCCAGCTTGTGGATACCCTCGCCGCCCTGGAGGCCATGGGGGCCGACGCCGTCATCCTCCAGGATTTGGGGGTCGCCCGCCTAATCCGGGACCACTTCCCCGGGCTTGCACGCCACGCATCCACCCAGATGACCATCCACAACCTCCCCGGTGCCCGCATGCTGGGAGAGATGGGGTTCGAGCGGGTGGTCCTCGCCCGGGAGCTCCACATCGACGACATCCGCCACATAACCCGCGAGTCTGGGGTGGAGATCGAGTGCTTTATCCACGGCGCCCTCTGCTTTGCCATCTCGGGACAGTGCTTCTTCTCGTCGTTCCTTGGGGGGCACAGCGGCAACCGGGGGCGTTGCGCCCAGCCGTGCCGCCGCCATTACCATTATCGGGGAAAGGAAGGATACTTCTTCTCCACCAACGATCTCTCCGCCGTGGACCTCATCCCCGATCTCGCCGCCGCCGGGGTGGCGTCCCTAAAGATCGAGGGGCGAATGAAGTCGGCCGAATACGTGGCCAGCGTGGTGGAAGCTTACCGCCTCGTCCTGGACGCCCCGGAGCGTAAGCGCGCCGAAGCGGCCGCCCGGGCCAAAGAAATCCTGAAGTTTTCCTTCGGCCGGGTCCCCACCAAGGGGTTCATGGCCTCCCGCACACCAACCGACATCGCCATCCCCACCCTCCGCGGCGCCACCGGGCGCTTCCTGGGGGAAGTGAAGAGCATACGGGGGGACCGGCTCACCTTCGAAACCAAGGACCGCCTCTTCGTGGGGGACCGGATCCGGGTGCAGCCCAAGAGCGACATGGCCGGCAAGGCTTTCACGGTGAAGGATATCTTCCTGGGAAAAGAGCGGGTGAAGTCGGCCAGGGAGCGGAGCATCGTCACGGTGGTGTCCCCCTTCTCTTTCAAGGCGGGGGATGCGGTCTTCAAGGTCTCCTCCGAAACAGCCTTCACCATGAGCGAGAATGCCTGCCTGAAGCGCCTCGATGCAGTGAAACCGGGGAAGATTCCCTGCAACCTGGAGTTTTTCCTGGCCGACGGGACCCTCCGCATCGCCGCCCGGGCCGCCGGGGCAGCATTTGCCGCAGAGTTTCCCGTGGGGCCCCTGGAACCCTCCACCACCAGCGACATGGCCGGCGTTCTCCGGGCCCAGTTTTCCCGTACCGGCGAGACCCCTTTCGAACTGCTGGGCCTTGAAGCGTCCGGATTCCCATCGGTACTGATCCCTCCAGCCCGGCTAAAGGATATCCGCCGCGACTTCTACCGCCAGTTTGGCGAGCAGGTGGCCGTCAAGATTGCTAAGCACCGGGCCGAAGCACGGAAACTGGCCCTGGCTTCCCTGGTCCCGCCCGGCCACCCACGACGAGAAACGAAAGCCGAAGTGACGGTCAGGATCGAGCACCTGCGTGACACTGCCATCCTCCGGCAACAGGGGATCGATGCCGTCATCCTCCCGGTCTCCCGGGCCAATATCCACCAGATTCCCATCACCGCGCGAAAACTGCGGGGGGACGAAGAGCGGGTCATCTGGCACCTTCCTTTTGTCATCTTCGATGCTGAAATCCCCTTTTACGAGGAGGCGATCTCCCTCCTCATCGGGCATGGATTCCGCCGCTTCGAGCTTTCGAACCTCTCCCACTTCCCCCTCTTCGCGGGGCGGGACGTGGAGCTTGCCACCGACTACCGCCTCTTCTCCCTCAATACTCAGGCCGTTATGGCATGGCACGAGCTGGGGGTGACGACCGCCACCCTCTACATCGAGGACGATTTGGAGAACATGGCGGCGCTTCTGGCCGCGCCGGTACCGGTGCGGCGGCGGGTCCTGGTCTACGGCGGCGTGCCGGCCATGACCACCAGGGTCGCCATCAAAGGGGTTAAGGGGGACGCCCCCCTGGTCTCGGACCGGGGGGATGAGTATGAAGTGGCGGTACGGGGAGACCTCACCACCATCACCCCGGCGATCCGCTTCTCCATCACCCACTTCCGGGCGAGGCTTCAGGAAGCGGGGTGCGGCTCCTTCGTGGTGGACCTCTCCCAGGCCCACCGGGAGCGCTGGCGCCCCATCCTCGACGCCTTTGCAAGGGGTGAGGGAATTCCGGGGACGAGCGAATTCAATTTTGTCATGGGATTGGTATAAATAATGGGAAACAGAACCGACTCTGTCATCACCGACTATCTCGTCCGCATCATCACCAAAGACGGCAGCATCCGGGCCCTGGCCTGCGTCACCACCGGCCTCACGGGAGAGCTCTGCCGGCGCCACGGCACCTGGCCCACCGCCTCGGCGGCCCTGGGGAGAGCTTTGACCGGCGGCGCCCTCATGGGGGCACTTTTGAAGACCGGCCAGCGGGTGGGACTGCGCTTCGAGGGGAACGGTCCCCTCAAGAAGATCCTCGTGGAGGCCGACGCCAACGGCGCCGTCCGGGGGTGCGTGGGAAACCCGGAGGTGAACCCCCTGCGGGAGGACGGCAAGCTGGATGTTGCCGCCGCCATCGGCAACGCGGGGCTCCTCACCGTTACCAAAGACCTGGGGCTCAAGGAGCCTTACACCGGTACGGTCCTCCTCTACACGAGCGAAATAGCCGAGGATCTCGCCTACTACCTGACCGACTCGGAGCAGGTGCCGTCGGCGGTGGGGCTCGGCGTCTACGTGGAGCCCGACGGCGCCATCGCCGCGGCCGGCGGGTTCCTTATCCAGTCCCTTCCCCCCCACAACGACGAGGCGGTGGACCGGCTCATGGAGCGGATCGCCTCCATGCCGTCGGTTACGGAACTGCTGCGGCAGGGTAAAAACCCCGAGGAGCTCCTGGAATACCTCTTCGAGGGGATACCCTGCGACACCCTGGAGAAGCGGGCACTGGCCTTTGTCTGCTCCTGCAGCCGGGAACGGGTCGAGCGGGTCCTGATATCCCTTGGCCGCGACGACCTGGCCGCCCTTCTGGCCGAACAGGGGGAGACTGAGGTAACCTGCGAGTTCTGCGGGGAGCGCTACCACTTCGGCCGCGACGATCTGGAGCGGATTCTGGCCGGGCTTTCGGCGATGTAGAATTCCTCCCCTCGCAAATCCCTCCGCTGCGGGTATACTTTTCAGTATTCCCTCACGCAGTGGAGGCTCCCCATGATTATCCACGACATCACCGTTCCCCTCTCCCCAGACCTTCCCGTCTACCCCGGCGATCCGGAAGTCCTCTTCGAACCGCTCACCCGCGTCGCCCGGGGAGACAGTGCCAACGTCACCCGCATCACCATGACAACCCACAGCGGCACCCACCTGGACGTGCCGAGCCACTGCCGGGACGACGGCGCCACCGTGGATCACCTCCCTCTGTCGCTCCTCATGGGAAAGGCCCGGGTGCTGGACGTGCGCGGGGAGCGCGCCATCGGCCGCCGCGAACTCTCACACCTTCCGGTGCGCGGAGAGGAGCGGATACTGCTGCGTACCGGAAACTCTCTTCTATGGGAACATCCAGGCTTCCAGGAAGATTTCGCCCATCTCACCGAAGACGGAGCAGCCTATCTGATTGAGGCCGGGGTCAGGCTGGTGGGAATCGATTACCTCTCCATCGAGGGGCTCGACAGCGGAACTACCGTCCACCGGATGCTTCTGGACGCCGGGAGCGTAATCCTGGAAGGGCTCAACCTCTCAGGAGTGGAACCGGGAGAGTACGAACTCATCTGCCTCCCCTTGAAGATTGCCGGTGGTGACGGAGCCCCCGCCCGGGCCATCCTCCGTGGGCGGGAACATAGCTCCGGCGAGCTCCCCTTCGACCCCCACACGACCCGCTGGCCGGTGGCCTGACGAGGTTAGCCATGGCCGGATCACGGAAGATCGTCAGCGCCCGGGAGCTTGACCTCCTGCGCCGCCTGCTCCGGGAACGGACCGAAGAGCTGGAGCGGGCCAACGAGCGCCTCTTCATGGCGAACCAGGTTAAGTCGGAGTTCCTCTCCCACATGTCACGGGAATTCCAGCGACCCCTGGATCATATCGTTGATTTCGCCTCATGTCTCCGTGACGGCGCCATGGGAGAAATCAACCCGGACCAGCGCCGCTGCCTCGACACCATAATAATTCGGGGAATCAGGCTTCAGCGGATGCTGGAACGGGTCCTGGAGCTCTGCAACGTCGATCTGGGAATGACGGTTTTCCTCCCCAAAGAGTTCTCAGTACAGGATGCATATGACCAGGTAATTACCAGGCTGAAAGATGCGGCGGAAAAGCGGGGGATTGCCCTGGATACCAGCGGCGCCGGCGAGGAAAGCATCCTTACGGCCGACGAGGGGAAGTTCTCCTTCATCATCGAAGAACTGGCCACGAACGCCCTCAAATTCTCGCCGAAGGGGTCGCGGGTATCCATACGCCTGAGGGAAGTGGCTCCGGGAGGCGTGAACGAGCGTTACCTGGAGGTGTCAGTTTCAGACCAGGGGAGAGGAATCCCTGAAACGGATCTGGAGCATATCTTCAAGAGCTTCGAGATTGGGGGGGGAATGGCCGCCGGACCCGGAAGCCTCGGTCTCGGCCTTGCACTGGTGAAGCACTTCGTGGATCTCCATGGCGGCCGCATCGCCGTCCAAAGCCGCGCGGGGAAAGGAAGTACCTTCACGGTCCTCTTCCCCAAGGAGGGACCCCCCGTCCACATGGTGCGCACCCCCAGAGTTCTGGTGGCCGGGCTCGACAGTGAAATTACCGGACCTCTCCTGGCCGGGCTTCGGGAGGAAGGGTATGACACCATTGCCGCTTCCGGCGGCCCCGATGCCCTCGACAAAGGGATATCCATGGCTCCGGACCTCTGCATTCTCAGCCTCTCCCTCCCCGAGGTGGGGGGGATCGATGTCTGCCTGAGGCTTAAGGCGCACGAACGGAGCAAGCAGATTCCGGTCATCATCACCGCCTCCTACCCCGACCGTTCGGCCAAGGTCGCAAGTGCCCAGGCAGGAGCCGACGGCTTCTTCGTTCTTCCCTCCGAGACGGGAGAACTCCTCCTCAAGGCCCGCAGCCTCATCACCCAGAAGCTGAATTACGACTTCCTCAAGCGCAACTACGAGATTGCCGCCAGCGAGGCATTCACCGATTCTCTCACCGGTCTTTTCAATCTGCGCCAATTCTGGCTGAGCCTCGACCACGAACTCGCCCGGGCCCGCCGCTACCGCCGCAAGTGCTCTCTCGCCATGATCGATATCGACTTTTTCAAGCAGTACAACGACCGGCACGGGCACCTGCGGGGAGACGAAGTGCTGAAGGAGGTGGGGGGGATCTTCATTGCCAGCATCAGGAATTCGGACATCGCGGCCCGCTACGGCGGAGAGGAGTTCATGGTCATCATGCCCGAAACCAACTGCGACCTTGCGTCCATCGCGGGAGAAAAGCTGCGGCGGGCAGTGGCCGACCACCCTTTCCCCCTCCAGGAAACCCAGCCTGGCGGCACTCTGACGGTGAGCGTCGGCATCGCCACCTTCCCCGACGACGCCGCCACGGCGCGGGAACTGGTCGATGCCGCGGACAAGGCCCTTTACCGGGCCAAACAGCAGGGAAGGAACCGGGTGGAGTGTTATGGTGACGCCGGTGGGGAATGAGATACTAAAACGAAGAATTCTGCATGATTGGGCGGAAGACGGGACGTCTTCCGGGAAAGGGGTGTGACGCCTATGGCAACTCCACGGGGAACAGGGCGGTTTGGCGTTGAGGAGCATGGCAAGAGAGCAGCGCGCAGCACCGATGTCTACATGCCTGCTGAAGGGAAGGAAGAAGCTGCCGTTTGTACCGGGTGCAAGGCAATCTTCCAGGGAAAGCGCTGGTTCAGCGAGGGGGACGACGGGGCGAAGCTTCCTGCCGGCCACTTGCCGGGCAAGGTGGTCTGCCCCGCCTGCCAGCGGATTAAGGACAGCAATCCCGCAGGGGTTATCACCCTTTCCGGCGACTACCTCATCCAGCATGAAGAGGTCATCCTGAACGCCGTCAGGAACATCGAGGCGAAAGCGCGGGCAAAGAACCCCCTGGCCAGGATCATGAGAATCGACCAGGAGGGGAAAATTCTCACCATTTGCACAACCCACGAGAAACTGGCGGAAAAGCTGGGGAAGGAAATCTATAAATCCCACAGCGGGAAGCTGGGCTTCCAGTGGAGCGAGGATGAAAGTTTCGTCAGGGTGAACTGGACGCGCTGACGCGGGAAACGGGCGACGCCAATGTCGCCCGTTCTTGTTAAGCGGCGGGAATCAGCGGTATGCCCCGGCCGGCGCACGCCTCGCGAAAATCCCCATCAAGAGGGGCTTCAGCCGCAACCGGACGCCCGCCGGCGGCGGTGAACGACATGACGCGGCAGTGAAGCATCATCCGCGGGGCCTTCTCGCCGCCGTAGGTGGCGTCGCCAACGATGGGAAGCCCGCAGTGGGCCAGATGGACCCGTATCTGGTGGGTGCGGCCGGTGAGGGGACGGGCCTCCACGAGGAAACCCCCTTCGCCCCGGCCGATGACGGTGAAGCGGGTACGGGCTTCCCGGCCGGGGGTGGCCACCCCGTAACGGGCACTACCCACCTTGGCAATGGGGGCGTCCACCTCCCACTGCTCCGATTCCGGTTCAGCCGCCACGAGGGCCCAGTAGATTTTTTCCACCCGCCCCTCTTTCAGCTGGGCCGAGATGTGGGCCGCGGCCCGCTTTGTCTTGGGGAAGATCATCACCCCCGAGGTGCCGCGGTCAAGGCGATGAATAACCCTTGCCGGCTCCTGGCTGCCGATGGAGCGCAGGTAGAGGGTGACGGCATGCTCCACTGTCCCCTTGAGCTGATAGGGGGTCCGCTGGCAGTTGAGGCCGGCGGCCTTGTTCACAGCCAGGTAGTCGGCATTCTCGAAGAGGAGCTCTTCCCGGGTATAAGCTATCTCTCGGTAGCGCTCCGGCTCCATGACGCCGAGAACGATCTCCTCCCCGGTCCGCAGAGTCCGGGAGGCTACCCGCACCATGGCGCCGGCCACGGTGCACCCCCCCCAGTCGATAATCTTGCGGACGCGGGTCTTGGACAGCTGCGGGAAGAGCCGCACCGCCCCGTCGTCCAGGCGCATTCCCGCCTCGCCTTCTCCGGCCCGTGCGGTGAGGATCACGGCAGCAGCGCCTTGGCCCTGAAGAGGGCAATAATCGTCTTGCTGTCACGGATACGGCCATCCGTTGCCATGGCGAGAGCTTCGTCCAGGGGTATTCGCACCGCTTCAATCTCCTCGTACTCCTCCGGTTCGGCCTCTCCCTGGGAGAGGCCGGTGGCCAGGTAGAGATGGATCGCCTCGTCGAAGACCCCCGGCGAGGTGAGAATGACGCCGAGGGAGTCGAGCCGGGCCACTGAGAGTCCCGTCTCCTCGGCCAGCTCCCGAAGGCCGCAGGAGGCCGGTTCTTCGCCCGGATCGCGCCGACCGGCGGGAATCTCCACGAGCGCCGCATCCACCGCGGGCCGCAGCTGCCGGATGAGGGTCACCGTGCCATCGTCGTGGAACGGCAGAACGCCGACCCCTCCCGGATGGCGCACCACCTGGAACGTGTGCCACCCCTTGTCGCCGATACGCACTTCCATCTGCTCTATGTTGACCACAAGCCCCGTGAAGGGGGTGGTTCGATTACGGGTTTCCATTGGGCTCACCTCGTGGGGAAATGAGGTGAGCATATCACTAACCGGGGAAGAATGGGAAGGGTAAGAGGATGGATTACAGGGCGCAACGCAACAACTTTAAGCCGTCCTTGAAGAGGATTTCCACTTTGTTCGGCTTTATGACGGTCAATACGATGCCGACACCGAACACGGGATGGGAAACGAGCTCGCTGTTGCGAAACGGCCGGTCCATGGCATAGGGGGTGGCGGTTTCCGGATCGACCCCTGCCATGGTTTGCTCCCATTCCGACGGTCCCTGGGGGACCGGCTCCCTGCGGGGACGCCCCGTTCCAGACGTGCGGGGGGAAGCGGATCGCGTCGCGGCTGACCGTTCGGACGGTTTTTTCTCTTCCCGGGGGGGATGATAATTGTGCTGGCCGCCGCAGGTGTTGCACTGGACCCGGACTATCATATCTCCCACCATAGCCACGATGGTGTGATTCAGCACCGCCCGGCACCGGGTGCATTTCGCCTCGATAATATCTCCTGCTGAACGCTTCCTGACAATCATCTTCCACCTCGCATTGTTTCCCCTGAAAGGGAGGGCGTTTATAGCACTTCGACACCATGGTGTCAAGGACGTTCCCATCGTATCTCCCCACGTCGGTATGGACCTGGCGGCCGTAACAATGCTATGCTTTTGGAATGCATTGGAGAAGCTCACATTGCGAGCATGGCAAGAGGTATAAGAGAACACCATGAATGTTGAACAGATGAAGTCCGTCCTTCGGGAGATCCTGACAAAAACCGACCTCACCCCTTGCGTGGTGGGGCACCGGGGCGTCGGGAAAACCGCCGGCATCATCCAGCTCTGCCGGGAGCTGGATCGTCGTTATATGCCCCTTCGCCTCGGCCAGATGGAAGTGGGGGACCTGGTCGGCATCCCCTACCGGGAGGGTGAGGTAATGAACTGGTCACGCCCCTGCTGGTGGCCCGGCGACGACGAGCCGGAAACCGTCATCCACTGCGACGAATTGAACCGCGCCCAGCAGGAGGATACCCTCCAGGCCATCTTTCAGTTCGTGGAGCCGCCATCCGAGGGGATGCGCCGGGCGCTCCATACCCACACCCTTCACACCAGGCACAAGGTGGTGGTGACCATCAACCCCCCCGACGGCACCTATCAGGTGGCGACCCTTGACCGGGCCCTCATCGACCGGATGGTGATGCTCTACGTGGAGACCGACTACCACTGCTGGGCCGGCTATGCCGCATCCCGGGGGCTGGACACCGGGGTGCGCCAGTTCCTTGCCGCCAACTCCATGTTCCTCTCCAGCCAGGGGAACCCCCTGGAAATGGACGCCGAACCCTCCGAAAGAGGGTGGGAAATGGTAAGCATCCTCCGCAAGAACTGCCGCTTTCCGAAGGATCTGGAAATGGAGATTTACGCCGGCATCGTCGGCAAAGAAGCGGCCATAGCCTTTCTCCGCTGGTGCGCCGAGAATGTTCGCCGCCCCGTCACAGCCGCCGAGCTCCTGAACGACTGGGACACCGTGCGGAAACGCCTGGAAGCCCAGCGGGACGATCTGCAGGCAGCCACCATGGGGGATGTCGTTGCCACCCTGACCGCCGACCCGCAGCTCGCCCCGGAGCAGGAAGAGAACCTTGTCCGCTATATCGACATTCTCCCCCGTGATATGCGGTTCGGTCTCGTGAAGTCGCTCCTGAAAATCCCGCCCGTGGCCCAGGCCATCTCCCAGGACAAATACGACGCCACCGTCTTCGACGCCATCCGGACAATCAGCGCGGACGCCCAATGACCACCATCACCCCACAACTGACAACACTTCCAAACGGCCTCCGCGTAGTTGCGGTGGAAATGCCCCATCTCAATTCGGCGGAGATTGCCGTCTATCTCAAGGTGGGGGGACGCCACGACAGCCGCAGCAAAGCCGGGCTCGCCCACTTCCTCGAGCACATGATCTTCCGCGGCAACGCCGAGCATCCATCGAGCCTTGAGCTGGAGGCCGACTTCGAGGCCATCGGCGGCTGCATCAATGCCGCCACCGACGCCGAAACCACCTGCTACTACACCAGGGTGCACCCCAGCCACGTGGCCGAAGGGCTACGGCTGCTTTCGGTCATGCTTCTCTCCCCGGCCCTCTCGGGAATCGAGATCGAGAAAAAGATCATCACCGAAGAGGCTCTGGAGGACATCAACGAGCAGGGCGAGGAGGTCAACCCCGACAACCTGGCCAGCCGCCTTCTGTGGCCCGGCCACGGACTCGGCATGCCGACTATCGGTTATCTCGATACCATTGCGGGCCTCACCAAAGAGGATCTGCGGGACCATATGGCCCGGCACTACGTGCCGGAAAACGCCGTCGTGGTGGCAGCCGGACTGATTTCTCCAGAAGAGGTTTTCGCGGCGGTCAGCCATGCATTCGCGAGCTGGAACGGCCCTCCCCCACCCGGCCAGGAACCGGTTTGCGAGAATCAGGAGGCGCCCGACGCCCTCTTTGTCAAGGACTCCGACAGCCAGGTAAATCTCCAGGTCGCCTTCCGGAGCTTCCCCCGAGAAGACGGGCGGCTGGCGGCGGCCCGGCTCATCCGGCGCATCCTCACCGGCGGCGGGTGTTCGCGGCTGCACATGAATCTGCGGGAACGTCTCGGCATCGTCTACTCGGTGGATGCGCAGCTGGCGGCATACGACGATACCGGCTGCTTCGCCATCGAGCTCTCCACTGCCCCGGAGAACCTCTCCGTGGCAGTTGCTGAAGTGCTGCGCGAGACGCTGCGGCTGGCTACGGAGCCCGTAGGAGAAACTGAACTGGGGCGAGTTCGGCAGGGGTATTTCTTCGACCTGGATTACAGCAGGGACTCCACCTTTGACATGCAGGTGCGCTACGGATGGGGCGAACTGATGGGGATGATGCGGAGCATCGAAGAGGACCAGGCAGAGGCCGGCGCCGTTGATGCCGCAGCGATCAGGGCAACGGCGCGGGATCTGTTCTCCCCCGCGCGGCTCAACCTTGTGGCCGTGGGGCCGGTGAAAGCGACGGTGAAGCGGGAGATCGCCGCCATAATCAAGCGGTATGAGGCGGAGTTCCGAAAATCATTCTAAAACGTCACTTCGTTTCCAACACCCGCGCTTTGATCTTCCCCACCACCCCGGCGATGGCCGCCAGGTCGTCGGGGCCCTCACCCGCCACAAGCTTCACATGGGTGGCATCAACCGGAACCTGGCCGAAGGTGGGGTCCACCTGGAGCCATTTCCCTTCCACAAAGCTTTCGGCCCAACTGTGATAGAGAAATCCCTTCCCCTCAAGGTACACTAGCCCTGAAACGACTCGGGTGGGAATCCCCGCAGCCCGTGCAAGTGAGGCATAGAGCCGGGCATGGGACTGGCAATTCCCCTTCCGCGATGCAAGGGTATCGAGGGGCGAGGGAGCATCGGTAACCGTATCCTCCACGGCGGCAGCCACCCACTGCACCAGCTTCTCCACCTGCTTGCGGGGATCTGTCTCTTCCCCCACCGCTTCCCGTGACCGGGCGATGATGTCGGGATGCTTCACCGGAAGCCGGTCCGATTCCTCCGTGAAGCTGCGGAGCGCCGCTTCGGCATCGGATGCCATAGCAGGCTTCAGGGGTTCAATGGTAAAGACAGCCGTTGTTTCGGCAGTTCTACGGGCAATCTGCCCCCCGCCCTGAATGAGGGGCATGGCCGGGGGAATACCGTCCAACTCCAGAACGAGCCGGGTGAGGAGGGCAGGTTTGGCGACGGGGGGCTCGACCCGCACCAGGCTGAAGTCAAAGACGAGGTCCCGACGGGAGAGGGCCGCATCCGCAATGAACCGCCGGACGCTTTCCCCATCCTCGGCAACGGTCTCCACAAGGCCGTCCCGCACCGATTCACGTATCGTGTTTCCTGCCGCATCCACCCAGATGTCGTTATCCACCAGGGGGAACAGGTCGTTGCGGAGGTGGAGCGCCCGGCTCCCATCCGGCAGAACCTCATCTCCCAGCACCGTAACGGTCACCGCTTTCAGCTTTACCGCCTCCACATCTAGCATCTGAACCCGCAAGCGCTTACCAGCTACGGTTTTTTTCAGGAGGGGGAGGATATTCATGGCCGGAGGGGGATAAACCGGTCCCTTAGCCGCAAGAAACTTCTCTTTTTTTGCCCCACCCGACTCCACAACCACCTTGATCCCCTTGGGAGTAGCCTCCCCGGCGAGCCTCATGGGGGTGCCGTCAAGAATCTGCTCCACCTCGAACGACCTCAGGGAAAGGTCGGGCCCCACGGAATACCGTTCCCGTGAAGAGGCCTCGCGGGAGAATCCCATGACAACCATCTTCACGCTCCCCTCCACGGAGATATCGAACCCTCCATCCCTCTGGACGATACTCTGGTGGGCGAAACCGGTGCGCTCGCTGCCCAGGAAAATACCGAACCACCGCTCGCCAAGTGGAGGCTGGGAAAGCGGATTTGTCGCGGCATCGACGGTAAAAGCGGTGAGGGCAAGGAAGAAAATGCAGCTCAGGCTTAGGACCAGAGAATGAGCAAAACGCATCATGGGGTGGCTACTCGGTAAAAATCGGCTCTTTAGCCGTTTCCGGGCGATCTTCTTTCCGGTTGAGGGTACAGCTGTTTCGAGGGGAGGAATCATCACCGGACGACTCCTTGCCTTTCCCCTTCTGCAGCAGGGAGGCAAAATCGAGGAGCTCTTGTCGCCCCTCCTGGTTCAGGCGCCGGAATTCAGCAATCAGTCTCTGCTCGTCAAGGGAGAGTTCCATGGGGGGCTCCTTGGCAATTTAATGAATCAAGTGAAAAGATAGCACAAATCGGCAACAGGAGCAATGTACGCCTTGGATTGCGGTTGAAGCGACACCCTTTTGTCCGCGAATACGCCCTAACCTGGTTCTTCGTGAAAAATTCAGAGGCCCCCGTCAAATCTCTACCTGGATGCCAATCTCCACAACCCGATTGGGAGGGATGTTAAAAAACGCGGTTGCATGGAGTGAGTTGCGGAACATGAAGCTAAAGAGTCTCTCGCGCCACAGGAGCATTCCGGATATCCGCGGTGTGGGGATGGGGGTTTCCCGGCCCAGGTAATAGGTGACATCGTTTGGATCGACTACAAGGCCGAACTGCTCACATTCCCTCAGAATTACCGGAACATTGGGGCTCTGCATGAATCCATAGCGGGCAATGAGCTGATGAAATCCCTGCCCAAGGTCAGTGAGGATAATCCGCTCCGCAGCCGGCACCCGTGGAATGTCTTCGGTTTCCACTTTAAGTATGATTACCTGATCATGAAAGACCTTGTTGTGCTCCAGATGGTGAAGAAGCATGGGAAGCGTGCTGTCACTTTGTTTCGCCATGAACACCGCCGTTCCCGGTACCCGGTTGGGGGGATCGGCGATAGTCCGTTCCAGGAACGTGGAAATGCTTGTAACACTGTCGAGGAGTTTGGTTGCGAGAAGTTCCCGTCCACGCCGCCAGGTCGTCATGAGTACAAAGACCGTAATGCCGGCAAGGAGAGGAAACCATCCGCCATTCAACAACTTGAGAATGTTAGCCCCGAAGAACGAAAGGTCAACCACCAGAAAGGCAATGGTTAGCCCCCCGGCAGCGATGACAGACCACCGCCACAGCCTCCTCATGACAAAGCAGACAAGGACCGTGGTAATCACCATGGTCGTCGATACTGCTACTCCGTAGGCAGCGGCGAGGCTGCTGGAGCTCTGGAACCCCAATACCAGGATAATCGTGATGATCATGAGACCGAAGTTTGCCGCCGGGATATAGATCTGCCCAATCTCCTCGGATGATGTCTGTACCACCCGCATTCTGGGCGATACATCCAGCTGTATGGCCTGATTCGTCAGGGAAAAGACCCCGGAGATGACCGCCTGGGAGGCGATGATGGTGGCGAAGGTCGCGAGACATACCAACGGGTAAAGGGCCCACGGAGGGGCGAGATGATAAAATGGCTCGGTTGCCTCAGCAGGGCTCTTGAGCAAGAGCGCCCCCTGCCCGAAGTAATTGAGGAGCAGCGCTGGAAGCACCCCATAGAACCAGGCAAGACGGATCGGCCTGCGGCCCAGGTGCCCCATATCAGCGTAGAGAGCTTCGCCACCGGTCACCACTAGGAAGACTGCACCGAGAACGTAGACACCACCCCACCCCTCCCGCATGATGAATCGGAAACCGTGGAGCGGATTGATAGAGCCGAGCACTTCGGGCGCCAGGAAAATCCCCCTTACACCGAGAAGAGCGAGTACCGCGAACCAGACCACCATAACTGGTCCGAAGAGCGCCCCTACTCGGGCGGTACCTCGACGCTGGAGAAGGAAGAGGAGAGTCAGGATAGTCACGGTTGTCGGCACGATATAAGGTTGCAGAACCGGTGTTGCTACTTTGAGCCCCTCGACGGCGCTCAACACCGAAATGGCCGGTGTAATGGCACCATCCCCATAAAGAAGGGCTGCTCCGAAGAGCCCGATCACAAGGATGAACCGTTGCGAGAACTTGCTGTTCTGACGCCAGGGAGTGAGCAGCGCCATCAGGGCCAGAATCCCCCCTTCCCCCCGGTTGTCTGCCCTCAAAACGAAGACAAGATACTTGATTGAAACTACAACAATGAGGGACCAGGCAATGAGTGACAGGGCCCCGAGGACATTTTCCGGCGTTGCCGGGTGGGGGTACGTTCCGTGAAAACACTCCCGCATGGCATACAACGGGCTCGTGCCGATATCGCCGTAGACGATCCCCAAAGCTGCCATAACGAGGCTTGCATGCTGGGATCTGCTCTGATTTTGGGCGCTGTTTTTTTTCATGATTATTAAACGCCAACCACACATTCGGTATTGAGGAGCCCGAACCCGGCGTTCTCACCCACCCAACAGACTATAGGGTAGCCACCTGGGGCGAAGGTCACCGCGCCGGAATCAAACATCTCGTGTCCCTCTCCTGCCAAGACCTCTCTCAAGCACTCTTTCCGCTTTCCTTGGCAAACTCCATTCAGACCCACGCCTGGTAAAGGTTATCACAAGGCCGACCTCTTGCCATGACGACCTTTTCACCTCACAACAGTTATTCCAGATTCGTTCTCGTGTGTTACCAAGGTTGGTTGTACTATCCGCTTCTTAAGTTATACTTCCCGAAAAACCGTCTCATTTTGATGCTATGCACTTGGATGACGATCTGTTGCACTCACTTATGACGAGAAAAGGAGATAACATGAGCGCTCAGGAACAGTCGTGCGACATCAGGGTATGGTGCGAGGAATGTCAGCAAAGCAGTTATACAACCAAGGAAGAAAAGTATCTGTGTGCGGTTTGCGGCAAGATTCTGAAACTTGATCACGAGGTTCGTCATGAGGGATTTCCCCATGTGAGCGGTGATCCGGACAATCTTTCCTGAAATTGCGCCCTCATCCGGTTTGCGGCGCAGCCTGACTCGTGGAACACCCCCCATCTTTGGCGGTGGAGAAATTAAGCCGCTGAAGTGCCGTGAATGTCGACGACAAGAAGTGTGCAGTCATCTTCCGGAGGATCGGCGGCGCCGAAGTCTTCTAGGCTGGCGAAGATACGGTCGAGCATAATCAGGTGATCCGGCACATCAGCCGCCAAATGCTCCTTCAGTCGCCCCAGGCCGAACCGTGTCCCGGAGGGATTACCGGCTTCGACGATTCCGTCGGTATAGAGAAGCAGCCGATCGCCTTTTTCCAGGATAATTGATGCGGTCGGGATGTCGAGGGCCCCAAAGTATCCAAGAGGATTGGTGGTCGGGGCGAGCTCGATGATGCCAGCGATGCGGCGGATGAGAGGAGGAACATGCCCTGCATTGACATATTTCATTTCAAGGGTTTTCGGATCAATGATACCAATGAAAAGAGTGGTCGAAAAATAGAGATCGAACGTCTGGGAGCGTTCGGCAAAATGGGTGAGGAATGCATTCACCTGCAATGCAAGCTCCCTCGGTTCGATAAGGTCCCGTGCCGCATGGTGAATATATCCGTAGAGCATTGACATCACGACCGAAGCATGCAGCCCATGGCCGGTGACATCGCCGATGACTACGGCCATTCGGCCGTCCGGCAGCATAATGCTGTCGAAATAATCACCGCCCAGCACACCGGCCATGCGGTTCTTGGCGCCGATGCAGTTCCAGGTGCAGACATGGCTGCTCTTTGGGAAAAGAAGCCGCTCCACCTCCCTGGCCAGCCGAAGTTCGAACGGATCAATTACAAGCCCTTTACCGCCACAACCTTTGTCAGTCATAGCCACTCCCCAGCCGTCTCACAGATACATCCACTGGATCATTCCCGTTTACAGCCAGTTCACACGATCAGCGGAAAAACATCCCGCCCCCCAGCATGATGCTCCCGGATAAAAGCATACCTCACCGGAACTATTTAGCGAAGCTCGTGGCAGCTTTTTTTAATGTCCTTCCTCCGAGAGGCACTTAAGTTCGTCGGCGTAACGCTCATCGCTCATTGTCTCCTCCTGAAGTCATCAGGGGTGCCTACGAAACTAGTTGCGATTAAGAAAGAACCTCATCGCTCTCTTCTCGGGGAAAAACAGGGCATCGTATTCTGTACTGCTCTCAAGGGAAAATTACAGGATAGTGGATCGGACTTCGGGAATGAGTATCTGAGGCTTCTGATGGACTAAATCAGAGGGACAAACGCAAAGCGCGCCTGTCTGGGAGCTATTGCTCCTTGTCAGGCGCGCTTCATATGTCAACAAAGTCAGGGCAACTTTCTGGAATGCCCAGCTTTGTCTCTGTATGGCACCCCGGGCGGAACGCTCGACAAAACTTTTTCACTTATAAATTCGGCTTCTTACTGAATCCAGTAAAGAAAAATCATCCAAGAACAGAATGTACATTTCATCGAACCACGGCTTGACATTATGCCGCAATGCGTAAGTCGTTAAGAAGTTCGGGGTGCTTGTCCAACAGGCAAAGTAGCTGCATTGTGGCGGTACTTGGCTCAATTTCACCGCGCTCGTAACGGGAAAACGCATTGATGCCGCCACCAAACATTGCAGCAGCTTCCTTCTGGGTAAGACCAAGTTTTTTGCGAATTCTGCGGACTTCTTCGCGGCATCGTTGACGTGCAAGCATTACCAGCCTGTCGCTTGCTTCTGCATATCGCTGGCTGCTCTCATCATCAAAAATACCATCGCTGCATTTTGGACAGAACCATCCGGCTAGCCCGGTGAGGTTTATTGATTCACCGGCATAACTAATGGTCTCGGTTCTATTATCGTCACGTACCATGCCTTTGAATCCGCAACTCATACACTGGACAGATTCAGCCATGACTATTTCTCCTTAAATTGAATGACCACAGCTCCTGCTTGCAGAGTCAGCTTTATGTAGGCAATTTTTCCGTTCGGGGTCGCCGCATGATAGACATCTTGCCACAGCGTGCGGTCGTTAATTGTGGTCATCGACTTAAAGAGGTCTGATGTCCGCAAATTTAGAATAACCTCGACAAGCTGAGTATGGGTAAGCCCCATTTTAAACCCATTGTCTCGCGCAATCTTTGTGAAAACATGAATTCCCCGGCTGCGCACGACTTCTTTGATTTCATCGAGGTTGTAATGCCGGTTTCGTTTTTCCATACACTATAATAACCAATTTGGTTAGTTTGTCAAAGGAGTTTTTAGTTAGAGGCAGAGATCTACCCCCTGAAGCCCTTTAGCTTCACGACGAGCCGGCTTACCGTCACATTTAGCCTGTCATCTGATCCGAAGATTTGACTCATCCAGCTCAAATTCATCATATATTCCTAGCTTCTTCATTATAGCGGGCAAGACTTGATGAATCATTCTCATACCGCAAAGAAGTTCGTTCATATAAATATCGGGATGTATACGCGTAGAATTAAAACCGAAACTCTCAGCCTCGGCTTCGTGCCCAAGAGAGTCATGGGAGTCATAGACTAACTCGAGAAGTTCAGCTCTTAGTGGAATACCCGCGCGGAAGGCCGTTTCCTTAACGAGATTGATCCAGTCCTCATAATCCTTTGTAACGCCGTATTTGAATTCTCCAAACCTCGACGCCAATCCTTTGTCATCCTCAATCTTACAAGCAGCTAATTGCATCAGGCAAGGCTCAATATTGTCAGCTGATGTTCCAATTAACTCATCTTCTTGGAGAAGATCAGAAAGGTAAGCGGAGTAAAAGCCATAAACATCGTTTAGGGATTTGTAAATCTTGTAGATGAGTGATGAATAAGGATTGTCTTCAAGCAAAACCGAGAGTATGCGTTCATCATAAAAGTCATCGTTATCGTAGTCGAGGTCTAATTCGTCTGGAAATTTTTTAGGCAAATCAACCCCCATCCCCCTGAGAACAGAAAAGGTTTCACAGGACAGAAGACCCAATTCGTCATGAAGGGGATAGGTATCATATCCAGTTTCAGCATGATCTATTGCCATCTCAGCCAAAAAATGAATGAGCTTTTCCCACTTGTCTGCCTCTTGAAGAGAGCCGGCCCATAACACGAACTCGGGGTTTCTATCGCCGATAGTCAAAATTTCCCGAATCTTTTCTTCCATGTCGCGTGACATGTGCTCTCCTTTCTTCCACTTGCTGATTTGGGTCGGTGAAACCCCGAGGCGAAGAGCGAGTTCTTTCTGACTGCACGACAGAATTTGTAATCCGAGTTGCACAAGAGCTTTGGCATCCATTTTTCCAATACTCCTCTAAAATATTATTCAAAATTTCAGTTACCTGAAGCAGACTACCAGTCATTTAGTAAATTTACAAGCAATTTACTAAATTACCATAAAGTTGTTTGGCTTTTTACTAAATTCTGGAAATGCTCTCTTGGACTATCAGTGGACCATGCTCGCTCACCTACCGTCGATGGAGCGCGCCAATGCGTATAATCGCTATGGAGGAGTGGTTAATCCTCGTAAGTGGCCATTACATTGGCGAGGAATGGCGATGCTCGGCTGGACGCACTGTTTCTGGCTTTACCATTCTTGAGGAAGGGAATGCTGGTTCAATATGTCGGCCGGCTCCGTCGCCTCCATCCCGGAAAAGAGGAAGTGCAGACCTATGACTATCTGGATGGGCGGTGTCGATGCTGGCGAAGATGCATGACAAGCTGGATGAAGAGGTTTAGAGCTCAGGTATGAGCAGGCGGAAACATAGACGATCTGATACGCTTACAAACTCGTAACATGCTAGTATTGCAAGGCATTGTCCTGAGAAATAGAAGCGAAAATGGCGCATAAATAAATGGCCGATTTCTTGAAGAAATCGGCCATACTTTTTATGGCTCCCCGTCGCGGACTCGAACCACGGACAAGGTGGTTAACAGCCACCTGCTCTACCGACTGAGCTAACGGGGAAAACGAGTTTTCCCGTAATGCGTTAAATTACGGGGCTTTTTGCTGGTTTTTGGCTACAAGCACATACAGTAAGTACTTGAATTTAGGTTCCGAAAACCTTGTAGCAAAGAGCGAAGATTCTTGTATCACACCGGATTTGGGATGTCAACAACAAGATTCCCATACCGCAATTAATCCGCCCTGTCGTTCAAAAGCATCTCTTCTCCCCAATCAAGCGTGTAACCGCATCACCGCCAGGTACTGGTTACAGAGGATAGGCCAAAACCACCGTAATTTCAGCACTCTTTGATTCTGTAACCGTGTAACCAACGAAACCTGCCATAGGCACCGAAAAAACTAAAGTGCATCCTCACGGCCAGAGTTATCACCCGTAGCAGTTGCAACACTAAGGCAGTAAAAGCGGATGCCCTTATTACCGTAGGCCTTGACCCGCTGCACCATTGTATTTCTTTTTTCAGAAACCATCAGAATACCGCGCACCTTCAGGATCTGACACACTTTGGCTGGATCGAAACCAGCACACGCCTCTTTGTGGAAAACGTCCGGCCTGATGAAGTATTTGACAACCTGCCCATCGCTTTGATCGCGGAAGCAGGTGGATTCATTGTCAGGGGCATTGAGATCATGGAGATCGTAGAAGCGGCAACCATTCTGATTTTCGAGAAAACGATGGACCTGCTTGACTATTTTGTTGGCCTCTTGGCGGTCAAAACCGTGCTTGTGGTCCCACCAATCACGAAGACACTTTGCGACGCCCCGCATGGCCTCACCTTTCAACCAACCGGTTACTCCGAAGAGAGTGGCCAGTTCTCCTGCGGCTGCTACCACCGCGAAACGCCTTATTACTCGCCGCTGCTGCGGGGTGGCATCCGGAGGCTGATATTGCGACAGAAAATCTTCCATGAAACTATTGACTAACGCCACGCCGTTATCGAAGTCAGCCGTGAACTTTTCCAGGAACTCGACCAATGGGGCGCCATATGTTTGAGAAGCGTTATGTTTCAAGGTCATGGCGAGTTTTTCGGGAGACTCAAAACCGTGAAGGCATTCGAATATACCGTAACCTGCGCCGGCATCGGCCGGAATGTCCACCATACGAACTTCCTGGCCAGGCATAATCTTCTTCCCGGCCTTACTCATGTGTTCGGATATTGTAATCTCCCCGCTGGATAAAACCAAGAGCCGCCAAGTCTGGTCTACTTGGTTTGTCGCATTGATTGATGCGGTGACTTTGTTAGTGCCGTTGATCAGCATATATATAATTTCTCCGATCTTGTCGGAAGGACCCTGACCCATTTCATCGATAGGAAGGAGACAGTCGTTATGTCCTGTGGCAATCTTTGCCAAACCGTTTTCGGTTGTCCACCAGCTCCTTAAATAATCGGGGCCACCACAGGCGCTGGCGCTGACAATGAGACTAGTGGTTTTGCCGGCGGTGCTCGCGCATACCAGGTTGAAGCAGCCCCCCTCGATCCCCAAGGGCGTCAGCGTGGCGGCCGCAAAGGAGCAGCAAACAGAAAAAATCAGCCTGCTGTTCCCAACACAGAGGGCACCGACAACGTCCTGCCATTGCGCTGTGCTCCCCTGGACCGCGAAACGTGCTGTTGCTGACGAGTTTGCCCCGGGGTCGTAGACGATCATCTCCGGGGGTGTTCCGATGGCCCTGTCGGGCATGACGAAAACCCTATTGTGCCAACCGCATTTCCTCACGGTGAGGGCGCGCCTGCCATCCAGGGGCTCCGTATCCAGGAGATAATCGCGCAGCTTATTACGGCTTTTCCTGTCTGTGGGAACGGGGATGCCGAGTGAAAGCAACTTCCTGAAAAGATATTTTTCTCCTGCGAAATCTGATAATGGAATGATGATGCGATGTGGGTATCCGTCGAGGTTCGTGATCTCGCAGAGTTTACCCCAGCCTTTCTGGCGCTCGTCGCGAACATAGGCAATGATGCTAATCACCTGATCGCTGTTGAAGCAGCGATAGTCTGTGGCCTGCCCCTCAATGATGGGTTCAATATCGGTGACTCGTTTCCCGTGAGGTGCCTCGCCCTGTTCCGGGGCGTAAGAATGGTGATCCCCCGGCAAGGGGGGAGGAGATCCCTCCTTGCTCCCGTGTTCGATGCCATGCATCATGGTAGAGGTTTCATTGTTGTTTTCTGGGCCCATGGTATCCTCCTGCGAATTGGTGGTGTTTATAGGTACTCCGCAGGGGTGCAACAATTTTTTTCTGCGAATCACCCCTGGCGGGTGATCGGCCGAATGTTAATTATTTTATGGAGCCTCATGTGGGCCTTGCCGGCCCGCTTGAATTTGCTGATGTGGCAGGTTACCAACGGCATCGGGGCTTTTTTACCGGAGCAGAATTCGACAACGCATCCGACGGAATACAAACCCCTGGTGGGGTAGTCGCCGTGAATAACTCCGGCGTTGAACAGCTTATGGACCAAGGCCTTCATGAGCCGTTGGCGCTCAAAGGGATGTCCGTCATAGATCAATACGTTAATCCAGCCGGCATGGAGAGCGTAGCGGCGGAAAACCCTGTACATGGTATGGGGGGCAAAGTAGACCACGTACTTGTTCGCCACCACTAAGTCACCGAACTGGCACCGTTCGATGAATGCATCCAGGCTCGCGACAAAATGGGAAACGTTCAACCAGCTCAGATCGATTTCCGTTATATCCAAATGGGATACATCCTTAAGGCAGTAATTGTGGGGAACCATGTCCCTGTATTCCTGACTCGTGGTCGACAGCAGAGGGATCTCCTTCCACATCAGCGCCAAATGATCCAGGTCATGGTCGCTGTCCTTGATTTCGGAGATCCTCGCGGCCATGTAGGCATTCCTGAGGGGAGCATGCAGAGGGCCGGGACTTGTCACCTCGACGTAATAGGCAGAGATTGCCGTGGCGATGATGTCTTTTTCAGAGATACCAAGCCGGTTACCTATAGCTTGCCTTGCCAAGACCGCACTGTACTGCGGGTGATAGATGGGGAGTCCATTGAGCCGCGCGAGCTCACATCCCAGAATTGATAGGATAAACGGAGCATAGAAGATCCGCTTCGATGGAGGAATTATACCCGGCGCCTCCCGGAGCATCCTCGAGACATGTTCAGGAAGGGTATACTGCTTCAACAATACGAAGGCGGCGGGCTTCATGAGGTTGTCGGGGTCAAACTTTTCGTCGGGTTCGGAAACCGACGGGATTATTCCGCCTTTTTGGTCGTAGAGACTCAGGAGTTCACCTGCAATCTCAAGATAAGGGTCCTTGAGGTTGGGCTCGATACAGGTGAACCAGACATCATTCAACAGCGGTATTTGGAATGGGGTTGTGGTATTCATATATTCCCTCCTGTAGGTTGGTGGCTTACTTCGCCTTCTTTTTCGACTGGTAGTCCCTGGCGCTCCGGGCTTTTTTCTGAAGTTGGCGGATTCTGGCCATCACCGCCGGGGTTATAGCTACCCCATAATTGCCCTGGATTTCGGCCGCCAAGGCAGTTGCGGAGATCTTTGTCGCCCTGTCGCTACAGGCATACTGCTCCCATTTATTAAGGTCCGCCGTTTCCACAATTCGGCGCCTCCGCTGAATTGTCATGGTCGCCAGTTGGGCTCTCAGGAGAACAATGTCGCACCAAATCTTTTTGAGAAATTCCAGTGTCTGGATATCTGTCTCGTGGTCGAAGGTTGCGCTGAACATTCCTTTCTCGACCATGCGACGAATCACCTTTTGTGGAATCCCATACTTTTCTGCCAATTCTCTTACTTTGCTTTTGTACTTCTTCATTTCCTACCTCCTTGTATGTGATATGCGGATGTATGACTATGTGCAGGCATGCAACTTTTTTTTAGGAGGGCACTTCTGTCTCGAGATAAGGAGTTGCCGTCCCCCCATTTTTTTGTCTTCGTGTTTTTGATGTGCTGACGATGGAATGAAAATTTGCTATGTGCCTACGTGCAACCTTTTTTGTGATGGATTTGGGAAAGATGGAGTATGGAAGGTGGGTGCCGGTGAGAAAAAAGGAAGGGAGAAATGAAAGGAAGTTGGCCAAGATTACAAAATAACCCTTTACTATATAAGTATTCAGCAGATCGAGACTGGAAAATCCCTTGTGCCGGCAAGGCCCATCGTCTCGCAAATCGAGGTTGAACTGAACATGCCTTTCTCGGTCATGCGGCGGATCACCTTTTATGAAACTACATACTCGTCTGCCAACGGCCTTGAGATAAGGAGCTGGTACCTTCCTTTTTGTCTCTTTTTTTCGATGTGTGGATAATGGGACAAAGAGTTTCTATGTACGCACTCGCAACACTTTTTTGGACGACCCTGTGGACTAATGGGGGAAGAGAGATTTTCAAGAGATTTTCAGATGAGATTCTGTGAGGAAAGTCGAGTAAGATTAATAAAAATTTAGTTAGTAAAACAAACATATAGCTCTTTACTGCGCCAGTATTCAGCAGCCCGAGCCGGGAAAATCCCCCGTGTGCCGGCAAGGTCCGTGGTGATCATTGACTCCCGGCCGCCCGTGTATTAATTTCGATTGCGGTGGCGGCAGGCCATTGGGTGGTCTGCTGTCTCCCCCCACGGCCACACCCCGCGTCGGCAACAATCAACCGGAAGGTACAACTCCCATGGCCATCAAGAAATCCGAAATCTATTCATCCCTCTGGAAAAGCTGCGATGAGCTTCGCGGCGGGATGGACGCCTCCCAATACAAGGACTACATACTGGTCCTTCTGTTCGTGAAATACGTCTCCGACAAATACGCCGGCCGGCCCGACGCCCTCATCGAGGTGCCCGAGGGGGGAAGCTTCGCCGACATGGTGGCACTGAAGGGTAACAAGGAGATCGGCGAGAAGATCAACAAGATCATCGGGAAGCTGGCCGAAGCCAACGACCTGAAGGGGATTATCGACGTCGCCGACTTCAACGATCCCGATAAGCTGGGCAAGGGGAAGGAGATGGTGGACCGGCTCGACAAGCTGGTAGGCATCTTTCAGTCCCTGGACTTCAGCGGCAACCGGGCCGAAGGGGATGACCTGCTCGGGGACTCCTACGAATACCTCATGCGCCACTTCGCCACCGAATCGGGAAAAAGCAAAGGACAGTTCTACACCCCGGCTGAGGTCTCGCGCATCATGGCCAAGGTCATCGGCCTCAACGGGGCCAAGAGCGCCGATCAGACCATCTACGACCCCACCTGCGGCTCCGGTTCCCTGCTCCTGAAGGCCCACGACGAAGCCCGGAGCAGCACCGGCCTCGACCTGGCCATCTACGGCCAGGAAATGGACAACGCCACCGCCGCCCTGGCCCGCATGAACATGATTCTTCACGATTGCCCCACGGCAGAGATATGGAAGGACAACACCCTTTCCGCTCCTCACTTCAAGCAGGGCAACCAACTGAAAACATTTGACTTTCTGGTGGCAAATCCCCCATTTTCAACCAAAGCGTGGAGTAACGGCTTCAACCCCTCCGAGGATGAATACAAGCGCTTCGAGCTGGGGATTCCCCCAGCCAAGAACGGTGACTACGCCTTCCTGCTCCATATCCTCGCCTCCCTCAAGAGCACCGGCAAGGGGGCGGTGATTCTCCCTCACGGGGTCCTCTTCCGGGGGAACGCCGAGGCGGATATCCGCAGAAACCTCATCCGCAAGGGGTACATCAAGGGAATCATCGGCCTCCCGGCCAACCTCTTCTACGGCACCGGCATCCCGGCCTGCATCATCGTCCTCGACAAGGAACACGCCTCGGCCCGCACCGGCATCTTTATGATCGACGCCAGCAAGAGGTTCGTGAAGGATGGAAACAAGAACCGCCTGCGCCACCAGGACATCCACAAGATCGTTGACATCTTCACCCGCCAGACCGCCATCGACAAATACTCCCGCATGGTGAGCCGGGCCGAGATCGAGGCCAACGACTATAACCTCAACATCCCCCGCTACATAGACGCCACCGAGCCGGAAGACCTCCAGGACATCGAGGCCCACCTGAAGGGGGGAATCCCAGACCGGGACGTGGCGGGGCTCGCCCCCTACTGGCGGGTCTGCCCCGGACTCAAAGGGGACCTCTTTGCCCCGGCGGACCGGCCGGGCTACAGCCGGCTTGCCGTGGAGACCGGCGGCATCAAGGCCACCATCTTCGGCCACCCCGAATTCGCCGCCTTCACCCGTTCGGTGTCCGACCGTTTCGCCCGCTGGCGGGCCACCGTCACCCCCACCCTGAAGGGGCTCGCCGCCGGCAGCCATCCCAAGGAACTGATGGAGGAGATCAGCGAAGGACTCCTCGCTGCCTTTGCCGATCTTCCCCTCATCGACCCCTACGACGTCTACCAGCACCTCATGACCTACTGGACCGACACCATGCAGGACGACGCCTACCTCATCGCCGGCGACGGCTGGCAGGGGACGCCGGACCTGATCCCGCCACCCCTCATGGTGGGCCGCTACTTCGCGGCGGACAATGAGATGATCGAACAGCTGGAGGCCGAGCGGGATGCCGTAAGCCGCCGGATGGAAGAGCTGGAGGAGGAGAACGGCGGCGAAGAGGGCCTTCTGGAAGAGGCCCGGACCGACAAGGGGAAGCTCACCGCCAAGAGCGTCAAGGACCGGCTCAAGGCGATCCGGCACGACCGGGATGCGGCCGACGAACGGCAGCTCCTCACCGATTATCTGGAGCTGATCGAGGACGAAGCCGCCGCTGGCAAAAAAGTGAAAGAGGCCCGCAAGGCCCTCGATGCCAGGGTTGCGGCCAAGTACGCCACCCTGACCGAGGCCGAGGTGAAGGCCCTGGTGGTGGATGACAAGTGGCTGGCCACCCTGGCCGCCGACGTGCAGACCGAGCTGGACCGGGTATCCCAGGCCCTCGCCGGACGGATCAGGGAGCTGGCGGAGCGCTACGCCACGCCGGTGCCCCGGTTGACGGTGGAGGTGGAGGAGTTGAGCACAAGGGTTGATGAACATTTAAGAAAGATGGGGTTTGTCTTCAATGGATAACGGACAGATGAAAAAGGAAATTTCGATTCCTCTCCTTCCACTGGAGATCGATCTTGAAACCAAGCCGGTCCTCAAAAAACTGGCCAAAGCGCACCAGGCCCTGGCCGAGTTGAAAGGGGTGGCGGCCAGCATTCCCAACCAGGCCATACTTATCAATACCCTCTCCTTGCAGGAGGCCAAAGACAGTTCGGCCATAGAGAATATCATCACCACCCATGACGACCTCTATCGCAGCGACAGCATCGCCCGACGCTTCGTCAGCACTGCCGCCAAAGAAGTTCACAACTACGCCGCCGCCCTGCGTAACAGCTTCGAGCAGGTGCTGCGCACCGGCCTCCTTACCAATAACGATATCCTCGACATGCAATCGGCCATAGAGGAAAACCGTGCAGGTTTCCGAAGGCTGCCGGGTACCGCGCTGAAGAATGAACAAACAGGAGAAACGGTCTATACGCCGCCGCAGCACGAGGATGAAATAAACGCCCTCATGGCCAATCTGGAGCAGTTCATCAACGACGATGCCCTGTGCGATTGGGACCCGCTCGTCAAGATGGCGGTCATCCACCACCAGTTCGAGAGTATTCACCCTTTTTACGACGGCAACGGCCGGACCGGGCGGATCATCAACATCCTCTATCTGGTCAAACAGGATCTTCTCAGTGTTCCCGTCCTCTACCTTTCCCGCTACATCAACCAGAACAAGGGCGACTATTACCGTCTGCTTCAGGCGGTGCGCACTGACAACGCTTGGCATGAATGGGTGCTCTACATGCTTGAGGGGGTAGAGCAAACCTCCCACCAGACCGTTGTCCTCATTCAGGGGATCAAGAAGCTGATGATGCAGCACAAGCATAAGCTGCGCGGCGAGTTGCCCAAGATTTACAGTCAGGATTTGATCAACAATCTCTTTCGGCACCCCTACACTAAAATTGAATTTGTCATGCAGGAGTTGCAGGTTCACCGCAATACAGCCACCAAGTATCTGGAAGAACTGGTCAGGATCGGCATGCTGTCGAAACACAAGATCGGCAAGGAAAACTACTACCTGAACGATGCCCTGGTCTCGCTCCTCTTCAACTCCGGCAGCAACCAGAAGGTGACACCGGCATGAACGGGTTTCGGGGCAAACCGGGCATCGCCGCGGCCATGAACACAGGAAGCGGCAGCCGTCTGTGCATGTCTGGCGAGATGTGCACACAAAAACGCCATATCGTGTGCATGTTGTCGGGGTCATGCACACAAGGTAGACGTTTTCTGTTCATGGGGAACAGGTCGTGTCCACAAAAGAGCGGTTTCGGTCATATGTCGGCTGTGCGGCGCGGGCTCATGGGGCTGATGGGGGCTGTATGGGCGTAAGGCCGGGATACAAGCAGACCGAGATGGGGGTGATTCCGGAGGGATGGGAGGTTGGAAGTCTCGGAGAACACGCTTCTTTCAGAACAGGCCCGTTTGGAAGCGCTCTTCACAAGTCTGATTATGTAAATGATGGAATTCCGGTGATTAACCCGATGCACATTATTGACGGTAGGCTTGCACCTACTTCAGCGATGTCAATCACCGAGGAAGCTGCTCAACAACTTGCTGATTTCAGGCTGAAGGCGGGTGAGATAATCATTGGCCGTCGTGGAGATATGGGGCGCTGTGCTGTAATACAAGAAGGACAATCTGGTTGGCTTTGCGGAACAGGTTCAATGATTGTGAGATGCTGCAAATCTGCCGATCCTGGCTTCTTGCAGCGGATATTATCAAGTCCACAAGTGGTTTCCGCGATTGAAGATGCTTCGGTCGGTTCTACGATGATAAACCTGAACCAAAGCACACTTGCTGGTTTGAAATTACAATTCCCCCCTATTCCCGAACAACGCGCCATCGCCGCCGCCCTCTCCGACGTGGAGGCCCTCATCGCCTCGCTGGACCGGCTCATCGCCAAGAAGCGCGACATGAAGCAGGCCGCTATGCAGGAACTGCTGACCGGCAAGCGCCGCCTGTCGGGGTTCAGTGGGGAGTGGGAGGTGAAGAAGCTGGGGGAATTGGCGACTTTTTTGAAGGGCAAGGGACTGCCCAAAAGCGCTATAACCCCTTATGGCAAGGAGCCATGTATCCATTATGGTGAATTGTTCACGTTATACCCAGAAACTATAGGGGAGATACGCAGCCGGACAAATGACGCCCGTGATACTTTTCGTTCGATTGCGAATGACGTATTAATGCCAACTTCTGATGTCACGCCAAGAGGATTGGCAAAGGCAAGCTGTGTAACTGTCAATGATGTGATACTTGGTGGTGACATCCTCGTCATTCGTTCTGATAAGCAGCGTATTTGCGGGTCATTCTTGAGTTATGTCATTCGGCGAGAGGAAAACCAAGTTCTGCAACTTGTTACCGGTACTACAGTCTTCCATCTCTACGGTTCCGACATGAAGAAGTTCACTTTCTTGATGCCTCCACTCCCCGAACAAGCCGCCATCGCCGCCATCCTCTCCGACATGGACGCCGAGATCGCCGCCCTGGAACAAAGGCGTGACAAAACCCGGTTGCTGAAGCAGGGGATGATGCAGGAGCTGCTGACGGGGAGGATACGGTTGGCATGACGAGGTTCATCGAAAAACTAAAATAAGCCGCCGGCCTATTTTAGATATCGGGCAAAATCTAAAATAAGCATGGCAGGGTTTATAGAAAATTATTCGAGAGTATACGAATAGTGCCGTATAAATCAGTATAAATTCCTATGACGGCGGACCATGCCGGTTTTCGACGCCGGAGCACAAAGCCATGAGAAGGGTTCACGCATGACTCCCGTAGGTCAGATCGAAAAGAAGACCCAGAACCGCATTGTCGGCCTGTTCCGCGATACTCTCGGCTATGGCTATCTCGGCAACTGGACCGACCGGGAGAACAACCGCAACGTTGAGCCGGACCTGCTGCGCCCATTCCTCCAGCAGCAGGGCCACGACGACACCCTCATCAGCCGCGCCCTCCACCAGCTGGACAAGACCGCCGGGGACCAGAGCAAAAGCCCCTATGACCGCAACAAGTCGGTGTATGACCTGCTCCGCTACGGGGTGAAGGTGAAGCCCGAGGCGGGGGAGAATACCGTCACCGTCTGGCTGATCGACTGGGCAAACCCCTTACGGAACGATTTCGCCATTGCCGAGGAGGTGACGGTTAAGGGTGCCGATGCCAAGGCTAGCACCAAGCGGCCGGATCTGGTGCTCTACGTGAACGGCATCGCCCTGGGGGTGCTGGAGCTGAAGCGCTCCACCGTCTCCGTGGCCGAGGGGATCCGCCAGAACCTGGATAACCAGAAACAGCTCTTCATCCAGCACTTCTTCGCCACCATGCAGCTGGTCATGGCCGGCAACGACACCGAGGGGCTCCGCTACGGCACCATCGAGACCCCGGAAAAGTATTACCTCACCTGGAAGGAAGAAAGCCCCGTAGCGAATCCCCTGGACCGGGCCGTGACCCAGCTCTGCGGCAAGGCCCGCCTCCTGGAGCTGATCCACGACTTCATCGTCTTCGACGCCGGCACCAAAAAGCTCTGCCGCCACAACCAGTACTTCGGCGTTCGGGCCGCCCGGGAGCATGTGCAGCGCCGCGAGGGGGGAATCATCTGGCACACCCAGGGAAGCGGCAAGAGCCTCACAATGGTCTGGCTGGCCAAGTGGATCCGGGAGAATGTGACCGACGGCCGGGTGCTGATCATCACCGACCGGACCGAGCTGGACGAGCAGATCGAGAAGGTTTTTCTGGGGGTCCACGAGGAGATCCACCGCACCGCCAGCGGCGCCGACCTCATCGCCCGGCTCAACGCCGCCGGTCCCTGGCTCCTCTGCTCGCTGATCCACAAGTTCGGCGGCAGAGAGGACGGCGAGGAGGGGGGGGACATCGCCGGGTACATCGACGAGGTGAAGAAGGCCCTTCCCCCCGACTTCCGGGCCAAAGGGGAGCTCTTCGTGTTCGTGGACGAGTGCCACCGGACCCAGAGCGGCGAGCTCCACAAGGCCATGAAGGCCATCCTCCCCAACGCCCTTTTCATCGGCTTCACCGGCACCCCCCTTCTCAAGGCTGACAAGCAGAAGAGCATCGAAGTCTTCGGCGGCTACATCCACACCTACAAGTTCGACGAGGCGGTGAGGGACAGAGTGGTGCTCGATCTCCGCCACGAGGCCCGGGACATCGACCAGAGCATCACCTCCCAGAAGAAGATCGACGAGTGGTTCGAGGCGAAGACCCGGGGGTTGACCGATCTGGCCAAGGCCCAGCTGAAGGCCCGGTGGGGGACGTTGCAAAAGGTCCTCTCCTGCCAGGACCGGCTGGAAAAGATCGTGGCCGACATCCTGTTCGACATGAGTACCAGGCCCCGCTTGATGGACGGACGGGGAAACGCCATGCTGGTCTCCGGCAGCATCTACCAGGCCTGCAAGTTCTATGAACTCTTCTCCAGGACCGAGCTGGCCGGCAAATGCGCCATCGTCACCTCCTACCGGCCGTCTCCCGCCGACATCAAGGGGGAGGAGACCGGCGAGGGGCTCACGGAAAAGCTTCGCCAGTATGGCATCTACCAGCGGATGCTGGCCGACTGGTTCCACGAGCCGCCAGAGACGGCGGTGAACCGGGCCGAGGAGTTCGAGAAACAGGTGAAGAAAAAGTTTATACACGAGCCGGGGCAGATGAAGCTCCTGATTGTGGTGGACAAACTCCTGACCGGCTTCGATGCCCCGTCGGCCACCTACCTATACATCGACAAGCAGATGCGGGACCACGGCCTCTTTCAGGCCATCTGCCGGGTGAACCGACTGGACGGCGACGACAAGGACTATGGCTACATCGTCGACTACAAGGATCTGTTCAAGAGCCTGGAGGGGGCGGTGCAGGATTACACCTCCGGTGCCCTGGACGGCTACGACCGGGAGGATGTGGCCGGGCTTCTGGAAGACCGCCTGGCCAAGGCGAGGGAAGACCTGGAGGAGGCGCGGGAGGCAATCAAGGCCCTCTGCGAGCCGGTGGAAGCACCCGGCGACACGGCCGACTACCTGCGCTACTTCTGCGCCGTGGAGTCGGGCAACGCCGAGCAGCTCAAGGCCAACGAACCGAAGCGGTTGGCGCTCTACCGGATGACCGCGGCCCTCATCCGCACCTTTGCCAATCTGGCCGGGGAACTGGCCGAGGCGGGGTACGACGCAGCGGAGATCGACACCATAAAGGGGGAGGTAGACCACTTCGAGAAGGTGCGCAACGAGGTGAAGCTGGCCAGCGGCGACTACATCGACCTGAAGATGTACGAGCCGGCCATGCGGCACCTGATCGACACCTACATCCGGGCCGAGGAGAGCGAGAAGATCTCGGCCTTCGACGATCTCTCCCTCATCGAGCTGATCGTGGAGCGGGGGGAGGATGCCGTTGATGCCCTTCCCAAGGGGCTCCGGGGCAGCAGGGAGACGGCGGCGGAAACCATCGAGAACAACGTCCGCAAGCTCATCATCGACGAGCAACCCATCAACCCCAAGTACTACGAGAAGATGTCGCAGCTTCTGGATGCCCTGATCGAGCAGCGGCGTAAGGACGCCATCAGCTATCAGGAATATCTGGCCGAGATTGTCTCCCTCACCAGGAAGGCGAAGAACCCGGCCGGCGCGGTCTCCTATCCGGCAGCCATGACAAGCCCGGCCCGACGGGCGCTCTACGACAACCTGGACAAGGACGAGGTGCTGGCTGTCGCCGTGGACAATGCGGTCAGGGAGAGCCGGCAGGATGAGTGGCGCGCCAACCCCGTGAAGGTCAAGAAGGTGCGGCTGGCCATCAAGTCAGCGCTCCGGAACAACGAAGACCGCACTGACCGGATCCTCGATCTGGTGAAAAACCAGCATGAGTACTGAGGCCCACCTGATACGCGTGAGCGGCATCACCGTGGAGATTGTCCGCAAGGACATCAAGAACCTGCACCTGGGGGTCTATCCTCCCCATGGCCGGGTGAGGGTGGCGGCACCGCTGGCGGTGAACGACGACGCGGTGCGGCTGGCGGTGATCGGGAAACTGGGGTGGATCAAGCGCCACCGGGCTAAGTTTGCCGGCCAGGAGCGCCAATCATTGCGGGAATACGTTACCGGCGAGAGCCACTATTTCCAGGGGCGACGCTACCGGCTGAACGTGGTGTACCAGGCAGTGCCGACCAGGGTGAACATCCGCAACCGGAGCACCATCGACCTCTTTGTGCCGGAGGGGAGCGATACCGCTCGGCGGGAACGGGTCATGGTTGAGTGGTATCGTCGCCAGTTGAAAGAGCAGATCCCCCCCCTCCTGGAAAAATGGGAGGAGACCATCGGCATCCAGGCCGCTGCATGGGGGGTGAAGCGGATGAAAACAAAGTGGGGGGCCTGCAACACCACGGCCCGCCGGATCTGGCTGAATCTGGAGCTGGCCAAGAAGCCGGTCCACTGTCTGGAGTACATCGTCGTCCACGAGCTGGTCCATCTCATGGAGCGGCCCCATAGCGACCGGTTCATGGCCCTCATGGATCGGTTCATGCCCCAGTGGCGTCTCTACCGCGATGAGCTGAACCGGGCGCCGCTCGGGCATGAAGCGTGGGAGTACTGACTCAGGCCGTCTCGCTTTCCTCTTTCCCCGCCGTATCCACCTTCCCCAGGATTTTTATCAATTCCATAACAACCTTTCTGTCCCTCAGGGTAAGCAGGCTGTATTGCCGAAACACCTCCGCGGTCTCGTCATCAACAATTGCATTCGTATGGTCAGTGACGCCGAGAAGGTAATCCGGTGTTGTGCCGAGTACTTTGGCAAGTTCACAGAAAAACTCGAGTGAGGGTGATCTCTTCGCGTTTTCATACATGGTGATAGCAGGAGGTTGAACCCCCAGCTTTGCCGCCAGTTCTTTCTGGTTCAGACCCAAAGTTTCCCGTTTTGATCTGATTCTCGCTCCGAGTTCCGTGTAGAAGTCAGGCATTGATATACCCTCTCAAGTAACAAACTGTTATTTATCAATTGCGAATCTGTTAGTTTTATGCTATCATATGTATAACAAATAACGAAGCGAAAGGAGGTCAAAGTTCATGGTCTACGGAATGGTCGGAATTCACGAGAACGCGGCATTACCAGCCCTGTTCCCGGTTAGGTACGTCGACGAAACGCCGCCGGTGGAGGCAGAGGCCGGATTTCCCGGCAGTGACCCTTGCTGGAACGAGGCATCGTACGCTGTTGATGACAACGGCTATCTGCACCTCTATGTCAAGGGGCACCCTCGTCGGGCGCTCCATCAACTTCTCTGGGAGCGGTTCCATCGAAGGAGCATCCCCAAGGGGGCGGTTATCCACCATGTTGATGGCAACCCCCGGAACAACAGCTTCGGCAACCTGCTCTGCCTGCCCAGGGCCATCCATCGGGAGCTCCATGGAGAACTGAACCGGCTCGATCCCGACCTTCCCCCCCTGCTGCTGGAGCTGGAGCGGCATCGCATTACACAATTTTACCACCAACGCGCCGAACACTACTGGCAAGAACGGGGCGTCCACCCTGCCCTGGAAGAGGAGGAGTATCAATGAGAGACGAACTGCTGGATCTGGAAACCATTCGCCGGGAACTGTATTTCACGTTCCAGGAAATGGGAGAGCAGCTGATGCTGAGATGTGACTCCCCGAGGCTGACTAAAATACAGCCGACCCGGGTCTATGAGTGGGAGCGGGGGGTGCGGCCGGTTCCCCTCCACGTTATTGCCGCCTACGCAAAGGTGGCAACGGAATGCTGGCTTGTCAGGAGAGAGCAGGCGGGGGCCTCGGGAGCCCTGGAGGTGGATCTCCACTATTCCCGCCTGATCAACCCGTCCTTTGCCCATCTTCTTTTCGCTCGGGAGAGGCTGAGGATGACGGTCCAGGATGCAGAAGCTCTGAAGGCTGTGGAGGACGGTCTAAGCGAGCTTTTTTACCATTACCGCCGGCTTCTCGGTGTGGATCTCTCCTTTTGCCTGGATTCTCCTTCGAGGCAACAAAAGACGACGAGAATAGGAAGACCATCGCGGCGGTCTCCGAAAGGGGTTCCGCTGCGCCAGATGTTCTGAGAAACAGGCAAGAGAGATACCCCGGATTAATGCTGTCGAAGATGGGACCAAAAAAAGGTTGCACCTCTGTACATATAGAGGATTTTGAACCGATCTCCGAAAGGCTTTTCAGCGGGGGACCAAAAAAAGGTTGCACCTCTGTGCATTGGAAAGGAGGACGCCAGTGTCCTCATACCGCTTTGCACGAGGTAACGATCATGAAAAACCGAAAGCAAATTCTCACTCGGCAGGATCTCTCTAATGAACAGTACCAGGCGGTCAGCCACCTCTTTACGGTCATCCGTGGCCTGAAGGCTAAGCTGGCTATTCACGCCGCAGCGTAGGGGGTGGCAATGAAAGCGTCGTTGCCCCATGAAACGGAGGGGAAAACCGTCAGAGTCGGGATCTACCCTCCCGCTGTCGATTTGTGGCGTCGGGCGATACTGGCCAAGGGTACGGGAGAGCCGTACCGCTCAATCACCGCGGAACTCCTGGCGATCCTTTGTGACGAGGGGGCAACTGCGCCATCCGTGGTGAAAAAATTCCGGAGCGCACAGTCATCGACCTATAGTCGGGTTGAAAAAACCTCTCTCCTCGACCATTCTCTTCACGTGGCCCAACATTTCTGTAATGGGGGTTACAAATCCTATACCACCACCCTGGGGGTGATAGCCTCGCTCGGACACGACCTTGGCAAACTCCCCAGTCGGAGGACCGGCCGCTATTACTCCTGCTGGCATCCAGAGCTGAGTGTCCACATAGTCCGGCCAGTGCTCGAGAAGTACCTGGATTGCCCCGCCGATCTTCCGTCTCTCAGCCGAAATGAGTTGAAAGAGATACTTGAGACCATTGAGCGGCATCACGAAAGCGACGGCAACAGCCTGTTACTGCAGAAGCTGAGGAAAGCCGACATGGCAGCGCGCCGTGAGGAGGAAATCGCGGGAGCCCTCCAAGACAAGGCGCATGTCTGATGAACAAGACCATTCCACCTTTATCAACCAGCCAATTAAAGGAGGGGGCCATGGCAGTTATCAGTGAAAAGGAGCGAAGCTGGGTCAAGGCGCATCTTGACATGAGACACAACGAGATGACCAAAGAAGAGGCGACGCAGTGGTTGCGGCTGATGATGGCGGACCAAAAAAAGTTTTTCTGCCTTGGGGTTTTCGGGTTCGTTCTGAAACGACAGCGCGATGCCCGGCAGATGAGGTTCTCCAAGGAGGAGTTGGAGGAGTTTTGCGGCGAGTTTACCCTGAAAGTCCAACTGGCCGCGCGCAACCGGAAGGTAACGGTGAGTTTTCCCCTCTTCGATCTCGTGGGGCGGAAAGTACTGAAGGGATTGACGTTGATTAACTGAGTGGTGGGGGGACAAGGGAGACATGCATCGGCGAAAGGGAGGAGCGTTCGGCGGCATGCCCCGACCCCATCGCCGGAAACCGGAAAACAGGGAGGGTTCTATGGAATTGTCTTATGAGATGTACCAAATGTCGGCCGAATCGTTTGCGAGCATCGCCGAACCGGCAATGCAGCCCTTCTGGGATGGCTACAAGAAGGGACTCTATGACCGGTTCCATGGCGGTCAGAACCTGTCAGCAGAGATGCCGGGAGGTGAACTTTACGCCAAAGGATACCAGGCCGGCCTGGAGGGGATACCGGCGATAAGTCTTATCTCGATGCTCCTTGAGGAGGAGTTCCCCTGAACTGTTTCAAAAACCCCTCAGATTCCCCCTCCGCGAAGCCCCGAATTTCGGGGCTTCTTTTTTTCGATTTCAGGTGTCTCAGAAAGAGTTGGTTTATGGACATGTGCCTTCAACATCGCAAATAGCAGACCGGCAAGCTAACAACATATATCGCTTGCATGCTGTTCAGTGAGCTGCCGCTTCACGCCCCATCAAACCCACGCTGGCAAGCAATCGCAATCTAGCCAAGCGCCATTCAGACAAACTGCGAATGCGCTCTTGCCTAGCATCGATCAGTGCCGTTTGGGTATTGAGGATTTCCAGGATATCGGCAGCACCTTTTTCGTATTTCCGCTGTGAAGTGCTCAATGACTCCTGTGCAGCATTGAGCAGCTTTTCAGATGCCTGCAGGTTCTGCAAGGACGCAGTAGCATCTGCATGGGCTTTAACAACTTCCATCAGGGTGTTGTTTTCAATTTCCAGCATCTCGGCTTCACGCTGCGCCACTTGGGCTTCAGCACCCCGTATCTTGTAGGTGTGAGAGAATCCGTCGAAGAGAGGAATGGTAAGACTGGCACCAACACTACTTACCCTCGAATCCCTTGATGACAGGGCTTGGCCTGGATAGCCGTTCTGGAAATAACTGGCGGATGCATCCACCGTGGGCAAACCATCTGAACGGGTGGAGATGATCTTGTGTTTTGCAGATTCCAGTTGAGCCCGAACTGCTTGGATTGCAGGATGGCTCTTTTCTGTAATTTCCAGCAAATCCTCAAGACTCCTTGAATCCATTGCTTGCTTGTCCATCAAGTCATCGGCGAGCATTATGTGCGTTTTTTGGGGTACACCGAGTACGTACGCCAGAACTGACAGAGACTTCTGAAGGTCACCAATAGCGCGGTTTTTTTCGAGGGAGGCTTTGGCGAGGGCAGTGGTGGCTTGCAGCACATCGCCACGTGAAACGGCACCATGCGCTTCTCGACGTTTTGCAGTTTCGAGCGTGCTTTTGGCAATTGACTCATTCTGCTCTTTCGCCTGTAACGTGGCCTGTGCTGTATAGGAATCGAAATATGCCTGAATCACTCCCATCAGTGTCTTTTGCAGCGTTGCATCGTGTTGGGCTATCGCAGACACTAGCAGACTGTTGGCTGACTCTCGATTAGCCTCTCTTCCTCCGAAATCGAAGAGGCGCCAGGACAGGGTGGCATATATCGCCTGCCCATTCGTCGTCGTAGCTTCGATACTTGATCCTGGATAAGTGGTACGGGTCATCTGGTAGTTGGTCGTACCTGACAGGGTCGGAAGATAAGCGGCGCGCGCCTCACCCACTGCACCGGCCTGGACCTTGATTGAGGCCCAGGTGGCCTTGACCTGTGGGTTGTTGCACAAGGCTAGATCCACGGCTTCTGCCAAAGTCAATGGGACTGAAAAATCCTTGGTGACGGGGCAGGCTATCGACTTGCTGTCACCGGGCAGCAATACACCCGATTCAATAATCTTCGGAAGAGTTTGCAGCGGATCAACAAATGGTACTGTCAGATCGAAGGCATAGGCAGACAAAGTCGTTGATAGCAGCACTGCTATTCCGACAAAAAGTCGCAGCCCTGTAGTAGCAAATGCCATTCTTCTATTGTGTTGCTTTTTGCACCGATTTGGGGTCAAAACAGATTGTTCCCTCAACTTATCGCTCATTTAGGCTTTCACGTTTGTGGCGCATCAGTGGACTGAGAATGTATTCAATGATGCGTCGATCGCCTGTCTTGATTTCCACATTGACCGTCATCCCGGGCGATAAGGGCATGTGCCTTCCATCAACCAAAATCGTTGATTTATCAAGCAAGATTTTAGTTGAATAGATCAGCCCCTTTTTCTCGTCAGCAATGGCATCACGCGAAACATGCGTTACCTTACCGGCGACGGTGCCGTATTTGGTGTATTCAAAGGCATCAATCTTGACATCTACGCGTTGCCCTTCCACAACAAATCCAACATCCTTGTTTTCCAGGAATGCTTCAACCTCAATTTGGGTTTCTTTGGGAACGATCTGCATTAATGGCTTGGCAGCCTGCACTACGCCTCCCACTGTGTGTATATCCAGTTGCTGGACAGTTCCATTCACCGGCGCCGTGAGTTTCAGAAGTTTGCTATGGGCATCCGAACGCAATGCGTCTTGCTGTGATGCTGCTGCTATTTTGGTCCCCTCGTTTAGCTGATCATAAGCTGTACGCCTCATTTCGGCGATCAATGCGCTGTGCTGGTTGCGGGCATCAGTCAGTTGTCCCTCAATATCGACACGCGCTTGTTCCTTTTCCAGCCAAGCATGCTGGGAAACGTCATGCTCTTTAAGCAATTCCTTGAAGTCCGCAGCCTGTTGATTGGCCAGTTGCAACGCCTCTCGATAGCGAGTTATGTCGCCTTCGATCCGCTTCAGTTTGGCCGCGTAATCATGGTACTGAGATTCCAGGTGTAACCGCTCAACTTGCCATTTATCCGCCGCAACGCCATTAACCGGCGGGAAATGAGGCGGTCGACCGCTGTCGATTGCTTTGATCAAAGCCTTGGAGCGCGCCATTTGCAACAGCGCCATGGTGCGGTCTCCTACTGCCTTATCCCGCTCCGCGTCGAAAGCACTAGTATCAAGTTCAATCAAAACGTCGCCCGCCTTGACCTGTTGCCCCTCCTCAACATGCAGAGCCCTGACGCTGGCCACATCCACAGAGGCAACAGTCTTGGTATATCCACTCGGAATGACTTTGCCCGAGGCATTAACGATTATGTCAATCCTACCTACAATCGACCAGGTAATTAGCACTAACACCAAGGCGATCAGCACCTTGGCAAGCAGGCGCGCCACTGGAGAGACCGGTTTCTCCTGAAGTGCCAAGGCGGCCGGCAAGAACTCGGCTTCATGCGGGGCCAGCATTTTGCCGGTTAGTTGATGACGATGCTGCCAGTAATGGTCAAAGATCGCTTTATAGCGCTGGAGCAATTCCGCGTAGGCTCCCATCCGGTGTTTAAGGCTCATACAGTGCCACCTGCTATATTTGCCGGCAAATATGACGCAGTACCCATTACGGTTGTTGTGGCGTGGCGCGGTGTCATGTGTTCCCTGTTCTTATGACTGCCCAACTGCAACTGGTACAGATGGCTGTAAATCCCAGCTGGATTCAACAGCAGTTCGGCATGGGTGCCTTGCTCTGCAACTTGGCCCCTCTCTATTACGAGGATACGATCGGCATCCCGAACCGCCGACAGTCGGTGGGCTATGATAAGCACTGTTCTGCCGGCACAAATCTGCCGCATATTGTCCTGGATGATCTTTTCCGATTCGTAATCAAGGGCGCTGGTGGCTTCGTCGAAGATGAGGATGCGCGGGTTGGTAATAAGGGCGCGTGCTATGGCAATGCGTTGGCGTTGCCCGCCCGACAAACCGGTGCCATGTTCCCCCACCATGGTGTCATACCCTTCGGGCAATTCGCAGATGAACTCGTGCGCCCCGGCCAGTTTGGCAGCATTGATAATAGTCTCGATCGGCAAGGCCGGATTGGATAGTGCAATATTGTCTCTGATACTGCGATTAAAGAGCATATTTTCCTGCAAGACCACGCCGATCTGGTGGCGCAGAGAAGTTGTATCGATGATGCCGATATCCTGTCCATCCACCAGTACCCGTCCACGGTCCGGCACATAGAGGCGCTGCACCAGCTTGGTCAGTGTCGACTTACCGGAACCGGACCGGCCCACGATGCCGATAACCTCACCAGGAGCGATCTTGATGTTCACCGTACGTATTACGTCCGGAGCATCGGGACGGTAGCGGAACGAAACCTGATCGAATTCAATAGCGCCGGCGACACGAGGCAGACGGGTCTTCTGGCCGACGATTTCCGTTTTGGCATTCAAAATGTCACCAAGGCGACTCATGGAAATCCCCACCTGCTGGAAGTCGTTCCAGAGTTGCGCCAAGCGCAGGATCGGCGAGGAAACCTGTCCGGAGAGCATGTTGAAGGCGATCAGTTCGCCGACTGTCATCTTACCATCAACAACGAGGCTGGCGCCAACCCACATGATGGCTGCGGTAACCAGTTTGCTGACTAGGGTCACGCCGCCGCTTGCCAGCATGCCGGCATTGGTGACGGACAGGCCGGCAGAGACGTAGGAAGCCAGCTGCTGCTCCCATTTATGCACCCAGCGTGGCTCGACAGCCATGGTCTTGACGGTGTCGATGCCACTGATGGTTTCAACTAGAAAGGATTGGTTCTCAGCACCGCAGTTAAACTTCACATTCAGGCGATTGCGGATGATCGGTGTAAAGAACAGTGACAGAGCGATGTAGCAAGGGATGGATATAGCGACGATCAGGGTGAGCTTTACACTGTACCATAGCATTACCGCCAGGAAGACAAAGGAGAACAATAAGTCCATCACCAGGGTAATAGCATTGCCGGTAAGGAAGCTGCGGATATTTTCCAGTTCCCTAATACGGGCAACCGAGTCCCCAACCCGGCGGGCCTGGAAGTAAGCGATAGGCAGGTTCAAGAGATGCCTGAAGAGTCTGGCCCCAAGTTCGACATCGATCTTACTGCTCGTATTGGCAAAAACATAGGTGCGGATACCGGTCAAAGTGGATTCAAATAATGTGGCAAGAATCAATCCGATGGCAATCACGTTAAGTGTCTTCATGGCGTGATTAACCAGCACCTTGTCCATGACCACCTGAAAGAACATGGGGGTGGCCAAGCCAATGATTTGGAGAATGAATGAGATCAGCAGGATCTCACCCAGTAGTTTTCTGTATTTGACCACTGCAGGGATGAACCAGCTAAAATCGAATCTAGCTACGTCACCTGCATAGTTGGCCTTGGAGGTAAGGAAGACCAGCTTTCCTGACCAGCACGCCAAAAAGTCATGTAGGTCGAGAACGACGGCAGGCTCACCGGGTCGCTGGATCAATAACCGTGGCGCAGCGGCTGTCGTCCCCGATGTGCCATTGCTGCCCTGATCATATTTTGCCAGTATAAAGAATCCGCCATCTTTATCCAGCGCAATGGCAGGCAGTGGAGCGCGGTCCAGTCGTTTAGCAGGTTGCGCAACAAGTTGCGCTTTCATGCCTAATGATTGGGCTGCCAACAGCACAGTGTCTACAGAAAACGGTTCGTTGCCGAATTCATGCTTTAGTTTGGCCTCGTCCGCTGCAATTCCGTGCAGCATAGCAATCATCATCAATGAACCCAGGCCTGAATCCATCACACCCCCACGAATTTTAAACAAAAAGGCCGCGGCACCGAACACAACCGGCACACGCGGCTTTCTCTAGAAATCCGAAGAACGCAAACAGTAACGGTCACTTCCCCTTCTTACAACAACAAGCCGCAATTAAATCAAATAAATTTAATATATGTAATAAACTAAGTCAATGTCAATCTGACGGACGTGATTCGCAAATGTATACCCGGCCGACCGGAGTCGACCGGGTACCAGACTTTAGTCAACCAGTTCAGTGCCAGTTGGCAGCAATCACCGGAGCCAGAGCGGTTTGATAATTCTGCGGTAAAACAGTCTGGCCGACTGCCGGTGGTGCGAAGGCTGCCATGGCACTTACCAAGGCATCCACTTGGGTATCTAACAGAACCTTGCCATCTCCACTCTTGAACTGTTCCACATGATATTGGGAACCGGAATACCAGTTCTGGAGGTTGAACTTGTCATTAGTTCCGAGAATACTTACTTCCAAATTATTGCCAAAATGCTGAAACCATAGCTGATCTGCAGCAATTTCAGCGTTGAACTGAGCCACATCGGTATTGCCGGCAGTTGAGTCATTTTCGATAATGGTATCTAAGCCGTAACCACGTGCAAGAACGTATGTGTCATTACCTGTACCACCATCAAGGGAATCATTGCCACCTGCACCGTCGAGAATGTTCGAGGCGTTATTACCAATGATAGTGTTGTTCTGTGCATTCCCGGTTCCGTTGATGGCCTCCACTCCAGAAAGTGTGAGGTCTTCGACATAATCGGGTAGGGTATAGTTCACGGAGGCTTCAACACGGTCTACGCCAGTATATTTGCGTAACTCAATCACCTTGTCATCAACATTGTCAACTATATAGACATCACTCCCTTGGTAACCTTGCATGGTATCCGCACCTGCACCTCCATCCAGTCGGTCATTGTAATAGCTACCGACTAGAAGGTTTGAAAGCTCATTGCCAATCAGAGTTACGTCTCCTTTTAAATATGTTGCTTCAAGGTTTTCTAGATTTGAACCCAAGGTGTAAGAGGTAATAAATTCATCAATGACAACGGTGTCAACCCCTTCACCCGGATTCTCGATTATTGTGTCAATGGAATCAATGTAGTAGGTGTCGTTTCCGGTGCCGCCTATTAAGATATCGGCACCCTCGCTGCCGCACAGCCTGTCGTCACCCGCAAGCCCCATAAGGATGTTTGTGGCACTATTCCCATCGATATAGTTATTCCCTGAATTCCCGGTTCCATTGACCGCTTCCTCACCCGTAAGAGTGAGATTCTCAACATTTGCAGGGAGGGTATAGTTCAGAAAGGTTTTGATAGTATCGACACCGTAATATTTTGCTTGCTCAACAACTATGTCACCAGGGTTATCCACTATATATACATCGCTGCCGTTGGATCCCACCATGGTGTCCGCACCGAAGCCGCCATCCAAGTAGTCGTCGTAGGAGCCTCCATAAAGGACGTTGGATAGCTCATTTCCAATAAGGGTTACGTTGCCTTCAGCTATGGAAGCGTTAAGTTGCTCAAAATTCGCAGACAAGGCGAAATAGCTCATTGACCCGTCAAGCATAACGATGTCCGTTCCCTCGTCTGGATTCTCTATTATTGTGTCACTGGAATCTATCCAATAATATCTATCGTCTCCGAGCCCACCTATCAAAATATCAGAGCCTTCATCACCATAAAGTTTGTCGTTGCCTCCTTCTCCATACAACACATCATCACCCTGATTACCCATCAACAAATCATTTCCATCGCCACCATAAATAATATCGTCACCTTCGAGTCCATCTATTGAATCTAATACCGCAGTACCTACAAGGAAGTCCGTTGTCGCTGTCGGGGTGGAGGTCATCATTATCAAAGCAGACACATCCCAGGCGGGACCATCGTTGAATTCAACTCTTTCGACCTTCTCATTGTCGCTGGTGAACCAGTTGGCCAGAGTTACTTTGTCTGTTGTGCCGTTGATGGAGAGATAGAGATTGGAGAGGTCGCGGGTTACGGTGACATCTGTAGGTAACACGTCTATTGCTATCATGACCGTATCGATGTTCCCAACGGTTGCATCTACATCAATAATAACATCCTGGCCCGAGCCGCGGCCGAAGAGATAGACGTCATTGCCGATGCCGCCGTCAAGAAGATTGTTCCCATAATTTCCGACCAGGACATTATTAAGTGCGTTGCCAGTACCGTTTATAGCGGCCATCCCGTATAAGTTGAGATTCTCGACGTTGTTGCCTAGAGTATACGTTACCCAGCTGATTACAGTATCGATGCCTTCGTTGGCAAATTCGGTCACAACATCTCCGGTATTATCTACAACATATGTGTCGTTGCCGGTGCCACCAAACAATTTGTCAGCACCAGCTCCGCCGTTAAGAGTGTCATCACCAGCGCCTCCAGTAAGCGTATTGATAGCACTATTGCCAGTCATCACATTGTTAAGCTCATTGCCAGTACCGTTTATGGCAGCTGAACCAGTGAGGGTGAGATTTTCGACGTTGTTGCCTAGAGTATATGTTATCCCGCTGTTTACAGTGTCGACACCCTCATTGGCATTTTCGGTAATCACGTCTGCTGTATTGTCGACGATATAGATGTCGTCTCCCGCACCACCGAGGAGTTTATCGGCGCCTGCGCCGCCGTCCAGGGTATCATTGCCATCCCCGCCAGTCAGGGTGTTAATTGCACTGTTGCCGGTGAGGATATTGTCCAACGTATTACCGGTGCCGCTTATCGCCGTGGTGCCGGTGAGGGTAAGGTTCTCGACGTTGGCAGCCAGAGTGTGGGTTTCGCTGGACTTCACCGTATCCGTACCCTCATTGACATTTTCGGTAATCACGTCTTCTGTGTTATCGACAATATAGATGTCGTTTCCGTCCCCGCCTAAGAGTCTGTCGGCGCCTAGACCACCGTCCAGAGTGTTATTTGCACTGTTCCCGTAGATGTGATTCAAGCTGGCGTTACCGGTGCCGTTTATTGCCGAGGTGCCGGTTAGGGTAAGTTTCTCAACGTTGGCAGCCAGAGTCAGCGTGACGCTGGACTGCACCTCGTCGAAACCTGCATAGGCATTTTCGGTAATCACGTCCGCTGTGTTGTCGACGATATAGAAGTCGTCTCCATCACCGCCGATGAGTCTGTCGGCGCCTGCACCACCGTCCAGGGTATCATTGCCAGCCCCACCGGTCAGGGTATTTATTGCGCTATTGCCGGTAAGGATGTTGTCCAGCGTATTGCCGGTGCCGTTTATCGCCGTGGTGCCTGCAAGAGTGAGGTTCTCAACGTTGGCGCCAAGAGTGTACGTCACGGTGCTTTGCACGGTGTCAATCCCTTCGTACATGTTCTCGGTCACCACGTCGGAAGCGCTGTCCACTACATAGATGTCGTCGCCCTGACCTCCCAGCATAGTGTCGTTGCCTACGCCGCCATCAAGATTGTCATTCCCGTCGTTGCCTACAAGAAGGTCATTTCCGGCCAGACCGCTAAGGGTGTCATTGCCAGCGCCACCGGTCAGGGTATCTGCTCCAGCCGTGCCATTCAGAGTCAGCTCCTGCATCATCTCGATCTTAGCACTATCCCAGATTATTCCACTTGCGAATTTGATGCGATCGATCTTGTGATCGTTTCCGTTCGCCCCAGTCTCATAGTAATCGGTAATTACCACTTGATCCGTGGAGTCCTTTATTTTGAAAACCAGGTTATTATCGCTGCGAAGTACCCTCACGTCTGATTCCAGTATTCCATCACCAAACCACAAGCTATCCGTAGCGGTTAACGTATCGAAAGAGTTGATCGTGTCCTGGCCGTCTCCCCTGTTAAAAATATAGATATCATCGCCTGTGCCGCCATCAAGAGTGTCATTGCCTGTGCTGCCAGCAAGATCATCGTCACCCTCACCGCCAACCAGGGTGTCATTACCGCTGTTTCCATAAAGACCATCATCACCTGCCAGACCCAGAAGAGTATTATTTTCGCCAGAACTGGCATATAAGCAATCGCGATCATCTGTTCCAACAAAGGGAAGCACCTCTACCCGGGTCTTTATATATGCCGCATCCCAGACTGCCCCACCAGAGAATTCCACCCGCTCAATCTGGGAGGTGCTGTTAGCTGCCCAACCTACAATTTTAATCTGATCGTTGGTGCCGTTGATGCTCAATATCAGATCAGAGCCACTACGACTGAAGGTAACATCATTCGTGGAAATCCCGTTACCAAAGCAGATTGTGTCCAGATTGCCTTCTGATTCATAGAGAGAATCTTGTCCGTCACCCAGATTGAATACGTAAGTGTCATTGCCTGTGTCGCCAGCAAGATCATCGTCACCCTCTCCGCCGATTAGGATGTCGTTGCCGTTATTTCCATGAAGTGAATCATTACCTGCAAGCCCCTGGAGAGTGTAATTTTCATCTGCCCAAGCAACCAGTATGTCGTCGCCATTTGTAGCAACCAATAGAGCTGCAATCCTGGACTGGATATACGCAGCATCCCAGACCGTGTCCCCGAAAAACTCAACCCGTTCAATACGGCGACTGCTTTCATCTACCCAATTCTGAATGCGCACCTGGTCGCTGGTGCCGTTGATACTCAAAATCAGGTCCTGCCAATATCGGCTAAAGGAGATGTCCCCAGGGGCAATTCCTTCACCAAAGCGGATGGTATCCAGGCCCCCCCAGTCGTAGATCCTATCTTGTCCGTCACCCAGATTGAATACGTAGGTGTCGTTGCCGCTGTTTCCATAAAGAGAATCATTACCCGCAAGCCCTTGGAGAGTGGCATTTTCGTCTGGCCAAGCTTGTAATGTGTCGTCGCCATTTGTGCCAACCAGTGGAAGAGCTGCAATTCTGGACTGGATATATGCAGCATCCCAGGTCATGCCCCCGAAAAACTCAACCCGTTCAATACGGCTACTGCTTTCATCTCCCCAATCCTGAATGCGCACCTCGTCGCTGGTGCCGTTGATTTTCAAGATCACATCGTACAGATTGCGGCAGAAGGAGATGTCTCCGGGAGCAATCCCTTCACCAAAGCGGATGGTATCCAGGCCCCCCCCTTCGTGGATCCTATCTTGTCCGTCACCCAGATTGAATACGTAGGTATCATCGCCATAACCGCCATAAATGGTATCTGCGCCCAATCCACCCACCAGGGTGTCATTGCCATCACCACCGCTCAATTCGTCGCCACCCCCCAGACCCTGGAGTGTGTTGTGTTCTTCCCAGACGTACAAATAATCGTGCTCATTCGTTCCAAGAATAGGGAGGCCAGCCACCAGAGTCTGAATATATGCCGTATCCCAGACCGCATCACCGGCAAACTCTATCCGCTCGATCCGGCATGAGTCTCTATTTAGCCAATCCTGAATCCGCACCTGGTCGCCACTGCCGTTGATGCCCACGATCAGATCATATCTCGAATAATAATATCCCTCTAGACTCAAGGTGATGTCACCAGGGGCAATGCCAGCGCCAAAACGGAGAATGTCCAGATTACCCCCGACTTCTATGATCTTATCCTGACCGTCGCCCCGGTTAAAAATATAGGTGTCGTTGCCTTTGTTTCCATAAAGAATGTCGTCACCGGCAAAGCCCTGAAGCGTTGCGTTTTCGAGGGACCAAGCATACAAGGCATCATTACCGTTTGTCCCGACAATGGGGCTCGCCAGTTGAGACCAGATATATTCCGCATTCCAGACCGCGGTGTCGACAAACATCACCTGATCAATGCGACTATCAACAATACTCTCATCAAAACCTTGATTGTTTCCCCACCCTCGGATCGTTACCTGGTCGCTGGTTCCATTTATGCGCAAAATCAGATCGTAACCATTGCGGGTCAGGCTGATGTCGCTCGGCGCGATCCCGGCACCGAAATTAAGGGTGTCATACCCCCCTCCGAAATAATATATTTGCCAGTCTGTTCTTATAGAGTAGGAACACTCATCAATGATGTCCTGACCCCCACCCAGGTTGAAAATGTAGGTGTCGTTGCCTGCATAGCCTTTTAGTGTATCGTTTCCCGAGCCACCATCCATGGTGATGTGCGTAGAGGAGCTATTGTATTCATATTCATCGCTAACATACCAGATATAGCCGTTGTTATCGATGTGAGCGAGAGCTGAAAGTGTATCATCCCCCCCAAATCCCTGGAGTACAGTGTCATGACCTACTTGCCAAGAATGCAGTTCGTCATTGCCATCCGTACCAATAATGGGGAGGTTCTCCAGAAGAGACTGGATATAGGCAGAATCCCAGACCATGTCACCAGCGAATTCCACCCGTTCAATTTGAGAAACATCCTGATAAAAATTCCCCCACCAGCCCTGATAAACACCTGAAGATCCCCAGGACTGAATTCTCACCTGATCGCTGCTGCCGTTGATGTCCAAGATCAGATCATCTCCCACACGACTCAAGGTGATATCGCTAGCGGCAATCCCGGTTCCAAAACGGAGGGTGTCCATGTCATTACGCGATTCGATGATAGTATCCGTTCCGTCCCCTTGGTTGAACAGATAGGTATCGATGCCCGCCCCGCCGCTCAAGGTATCATCGCCGGATCCGCCACCCAGTACATCATCGCCGTCGTAACCATTGATGGTATCGTTACCATCTCCACCATCTAATGTATCATTCCCTTCTTCTCCAAAGATCTTGTCAGCCCCACTACCGCCAATGAGTATATCGTTGCCGATGCCGCCATCGAGTGTATCGGGCCCGCCTCCTCCGTCCAAAGTATCGTTTCCAAAATCGCCATAAATAATGTCGCACCCAAGTGTGCCAATTATTGTATCGTCGCCTGATGTGCCGGTTACAGTGACGCCTGGATATAGAAGGTTTATTAATGAATATTGGGTATCGTCAGAGAATATGACAGAGTATATTGGTAAGATTGCATCCGGATCGTTTGGGGTGCAATTTTCAAGTATGATCGCATCGCCGCCTGTGCCAACGTTAATTCTCAGGCTGTCCGTTTCCCAGATAAAAGACAGATCATTCTTGGTTATGCCAGCGCCAAAATACAAGGAGTTGTCAATGCCGCTGCCGTAGTCTTCGATGGTGTCTACCCCATCACCAAGACAAAAGACATAGCTGTCGTCGCCTGTACCACCGACCAGCACATCATTGCCACCAATGCCGTACAGGTCGTCATCGCCGTCGCCGCCATTAATCTGGTCAATACCGGCCCCTCCCCTCAGGATATCGTTTCCGCCTCCACCATCCAGTTGATCGTCACCTGCGTCTCCCTGAAGCCAGTCATCGCCATCACCTCCCAAAAGACTATCATTGCCGTCACCCCCCCAAAGGGTGTCATTATCAGCTTCTCCATCGAGATAGTCGTCACCGGAATTTCCTTGAAGCTGATCATTTCCGTCGCCACCCATCAACTGATCGTTGTCATCACCCCCCCAAAGGGAATCATTGCCAGCTTCCCCATCAAGATAATCGTCACCGGCATCGCCGGAAATCTGATCCAGACCATCGCCACCCATCAACTGGTCGTTGCCGTCGTTACCAAACAGGGTGTCATCACCAGATTCACCGTCAAGGTAATCATCTCCAGCATCTCCTTGTAGATAATCAACTCCGTCACCACCCATTATCTGGTCAATTCCGCCCCCCCCCCAAAGGGAGTCAGCACCTGATTCTCCATCGAGATAGTCGTCCCCTTCATTCCCCTGCATTTGATCGTCGCCGGTGCCGCCGAACAGATCGTCGTTACCACCGTTACCAAATATAACGTCATTCCCATTGCCACCGTCAATGTAGTCATTACCGTGATTATCAATCGAGAGAGCACTAACATCATTATCTCCAACGAGGACATCATTGCCATCATCGCCAGAAATAGAGTCATTTCCGCCCCACCCGAAAACGACATCATCTCCATCACCGGCATTCACTTCGTCGTTACCGCCTGCGGTAAAGACAAAATCATTACCGTTTCCGGCATAGACTACATCGTCACTGCTATCATTTTCGCCAGTATTAAAGTAAGTTAAATTGGTGAAGACTGGCTCGTAGGTTGTACCATTAATTGCGGTAATATATGTCCAGTCGAATATGGGGCCGCTTTCATACACATACGTCCCATTATCCTGTTCCCAGTGAAGAAAGGTGCCGTCAAAATCGCCGGCGCTCGAAATAAAATCGTTGCCACCACCCCCAACTATAAGATCTTGTCCTGTGCCGCCGAAGAGTGCGTCATTGCGCTCTGTGCCATAGACAAAGTCATTTCCATCACCCCCACCAATGAGGTCCCCCTGTTCATTGATTCCTATTGCGATTTCACCGGCAGCAATCAAATCAGACATCTCACCTTTGTTTTCGCCGAAGATTTGATCGTTGCCATCAGCACCATAGAGCACGTCCGCGCCCAAGCCCCCTTCGATGATATCGTTACCTGATACTTCACCTATTTTGGAACCGATGCCATCCCGGCCATTACCCCCCAATACCCAGTCATCTCCTTGACCCTGATAAATAAAGTCATTGCCGTCTCCACCCTCGATTCGATCATTATCGGAACTGTCATACAGGTAATCGCTTCTACCGGCCATGGGGTCGTTGCTACAGATGACATTGCCGAGAGCGTCCAATTGCATCTGCACTCCGTCTTTTGTTGAATCAAAATCGTTGGGAGCAAGGTCACCGACGATGGTGTTGGTTGTCAGGGTGGTAGTTGGGGAGTCGGTCAGGTGAATGCCAAAGTCGCCGTCTTGGAAGTTTTCGCCCAATTCGATAACACCACCGTCTTCAAACACTAGCCGCCAGGGGGAGTTGTGGGTAATCTGTACCTTTCCAGTGGCGTCGGTCCAAACATTGTTGGTGCTGCTGTGGTAAAGATTACGTGTCAGGATGAAATCGCCATCTTGATGTATGAAAATTCTGCCCTTGTTGTCAGAATCCACAATGGTGTCGTGACCGTCGCCGATGTTGTATACATAGATATCGTCTCCCGTCCCACCGTAGAGAACGTCGTCACCTTTACCCCCGATCAATTTGTCATCATCTTGATTGCCTTCTATATAATCATTTCCGTCTCCACCTATAAGAGTATCATTACCAGCTCCGCCATATAGATTGTCAATGGATGAGCCTCCTGTAAAACCATTGCCTCTTGCATCACCAAAATAAATTTGACGGATAGACGGGGACAATAAAGCAGTATTCACTAAGCTTACTCTCTGTCCACTGGCAGCATCCGTAGCAATAAAGTTATCTGATCCATCTGTATCTATTAGTAATATGCCGCCATTTGGATCACGATTATCCCCTTGGTTCCCTAAGACTATCCCGGTCATCATGCCGGCACGATCACTCAGATATTGGTCCGAGAAGTTGGCTTGCCCGGCGGCACGCTGCGCGGTAGTAAGCGACTGGTCGGCGATCCACTGGTCGTACATCTCACCCCATGTGAGGCGAAGCCTTGCATCGAGCATCGCTTGGCTTGTCTGGTCAATGCCGCTAAGCATGACTGGACTGAGAGTGACCAAACTGACCATGGCGCTGAATTGGTTTTTTGCAAGACTACTGAGGGAAGTTGTTGTAGCAAGTTCAATCTTGATTTTGCCTTGCAGAGCATTGAAATAAGAGTCGTTCTGAAGGGCGTAAAGGTTGGAGTAAAACAGCTCTCGATTGTTATTGGGAGTTGTGTCGATGTATCCGAACGGTTTCCGCAGAGCATCTAGCATGCCCTCAAGCGAGGTACCACTGGTGCTGCTGGCTCCCTCAAGCATTACGTTTAAGCTTGACAGTGTAACCGTCGGGTCCAGCTTTTCTATAACCGACATCAATGCCAAGGCATCGGTCAGTTTGTACATAAAATGATTTTCATAGATAAGGACATTCGAATACTCATTAAAAATGCGAATACGCTCTCCGATTTGGGTAAATGTAAGGCTATTAGTGGTAACGTTAAGTCCATTATAAGCATAGAAGTTATCTTGTTTGGACTCTGGCAGTAGAACTGTTGAGCCTATCAGACCTGCTAACTGGTTTAGCGGTTCTCCGCTCAGAAAATTTATAAACCAATTAACAGGACTGAGTTGGGTTCCTATTGAAAACAACCCGGCGCCGTTGAATGTAGAAGAGCGAGAAACCTGGCTTGAAAACAGACTGGAAAATATGGTGGTAAGGTGACCACCTAAAGAATGCCCCACAACACACACCTTGCCACCAGACTCGGCAAGTGCTGCTGCTATTTCTCCAGTGGCTAGGACGGATGAGGCGTTGGTAAACTGATCAATTATACCTGGGGTTACCTGAGTGACCGTGGTTCCAGCTGGATTGGAGATTTGTAGCCACCAGTTGACCATAGATGCGGTTTGGGAAGACGCCACCCCCGTCATGACGGCGAGATCGCCGTCAGCCAAAAAGTCGTTTAATGATTCGGTGCCGCGATTTGCCAAATACAGTTCATTGGTAGTCTTGTCACGGAAAACCACTCCTTGATAACCGCTCGACAAATCATTTTTTACCGCGAGAACCTCAAATCGAGCGCCAATCATTTCCGCCAATGGATTATATATGCGGCTTTTTATTACGTCTTCTAGGTTAAGACCCGTTAGACCAGGGGTCAATCCGTCTACATAAACAATATCTGCGAGCACTGCATCAAATAAAGCCTGCTCAATTGTTGTCATAACCGCACCCCTCTATTGGATAAAATAGTCATTTCTTATAGAAAATCCATTCTTCTTCATTGGGATATCGCCCTTTAATAGGGCATTGATAATCTCCAATACCTACTAACCTCCGAAGCCAACCACCTGCTGAATATCGAGCGAAGCTTTCAAGAATGATCTTGCCAGTAGCCCTTTCAAAATATACAGTATGCATTTCTATTATGGGCATTGGCCATTTACGAATGGTTCGGCGTTCTTCACGACCAGCAACTATCTTTTTCCACTCATCTGGTTCACCAAACATCCTATTACTTTCACCTGACTTCCGAACTATTGCCGCAAACTCATCACTGTTCTTCCATTTTGGTCGCCCTTGCTCATCAAAAAATACCCCCGCCCCTACGGCCACTGGCCCATAAAATTTGATTGAAGGCATCTCTGCGCAGAGCTTGTCGAACTCCCTGGTGCCAAGTATTTCATCGAGCACCGGACCGACAAACCAGACTGCCGCCAGCAGAAGAGTTAGACAGGCCCTGAGGATAGTTGAATAGACATAAGGTTTGACCAGTCGGCTCCAAAGCGTAAAACCAAGCAAAGCCCAGATAAAGATTACAGCTAATACACATAGAGCCATCATGCCGTTATTATCCTTTCATAAGCAGCTACGTATAATGACTGTCTATTTACGTATTTTTTCAATGAGAACATTCACTTCCATTCTTAAGCACCTCTTCTGGTTTCATAACTATATCAATCAGTACAAGCAACGACCTATCTTTACCGTGTCTCTACCAGACATCAATCTTCTTGAGCGCCTCGATGATCATTTTCCCTGCCCGCTCAAGCCGCACAGCAGTACTGTAAGTGCCTTTGGGCCAAAGTATACCTTTGCGACGCTTTCCGCTGAAAGCGAACCAGACCGCCTTATCCGCCGGTACATTCATTTCGGTGCGTGAGATACACTGCCTGTCCGCTCCGTACAGTTCCAGCGTTATCCGGTCACCTTTGCGCAAACCGAAAAACTGGACCCAGAAAAAGATGCATTCGGCATCAGCAATAATGGTTTTGCCGTCATCCCCTCCAGCTTCCGCGATCTTCTGTGTTGGTAAGGTGGTTGAGAAATTGGAGTTCAACAGACCAGTGGCTTGATAGCGCAGCGATGTCAATGCATCCGATGCCCAGAGTGATGAAGTTGCGCTTCCGCATGGCACTGAGTCGGGGTTGAACGGATCGACCGGATTGCCATTCTTCCGGACAGTAAAGTCGACATGGGGAAATTCTGTCTTTCCTGAAAGCCCGACCATTCCCAGCACATCACCAGTATTAACTTGCTGCCCGACACGTACCCTGACACTACCTGACAACAGGTGGCTATACTGGGTTGTCCAGCCGTAGCCATGGTCTATCCGCACTCCGTTGCCCGCTTCCTTAGCCTTCAGGCTCGCATTGCTACGAAATTTTATGCTCAGATCAGGTTCGCCGTCGCGAACCGCCACTACGACTCCCGAAGCACTGGCGACCACCTCTATCTCTTTCTTTATGGCTGCCAGATCTCGCAACCGGAAGTCGGTACCGTGGTGTCCATCGTAGGTCAGTTTGCCGCAGGTGTAATCAAAAGAACTGGGACCGGGATCGTGATCGAAGTAGTTCTGGATGAAGCAGTCATGACCAAGCGTGCAACGAATCGGTAGGCCCAGATTGGGCGATGCGGCACGGGCCTGCATAGCTAAGCAGAAAAGCATGCCGAGGCAAGCAGTACTGTGCATTACATTACATTTCAAAGATGAATCCTGCTGCTAGCAAAACCGCTGAAGAGGTTGCTGCCGCCCTTGGCGCAAACGTTTTAAGGAGCATTGTCTTGAAGGCTTTCACGATCGACCACGCAGCGGACAACCGTGAAGGTGGTCTTGAGTGAGAGGCGACCCATTGGAACGTGCGCCTGATGGCCAAGGCTGCTGGATTTCCGCTTGGCAGAGAACCTAAAACGAGCCAAAATGTGAAACACTTCTACCGCTGCAACAGTCTTTGTTAATTAAAAATTGTCACATTTAATTATTAATTAATTAATATGTCAAGCGATTTTTAGTTACGTTTTATTGCCGAATTCCTTAAGAGAAGTCACTTGGGCAAAGGAGTCAATTTGTGGCTATCGCGAGTAATCGGGAGATTGTCTATTGGAAGAGATTCTGAGAGGGTGATGCTACAAACTCATAACTGGGTGTAATGGCATCATAAACAATATATTTTCAGCAATTACGTAGAATGGTGGTTGTAGCGTGCTTTAAATGAAAAAGCCCATGAATACTCGATTCATGGGCTTTACTATTAGTCTTGCGCTCACTCGCTCTACCGACTGAGCTAACGGGGATCGGGGGTTTACCGCAAGTTGTTAACCTCGCGGCGCTTTCTGCCTGGTCCAAGCTTTCAGCACTTTTTAGTAAGTGACTGAATTCAGGTCCCAAAAACATCTTGAAGCGAAAAGCGAAGATTTTTGTACCACACCCGCACGGGGGATGTCAATAACATTCCTTTTTGCACCAGGTAATATAATTTTCCACTGCGCAGCGAAGCAGACTTACCGGAACCCACCTTTCCGGAACAGCCTCCAGAAAGTGACGCATACCGCCAATGCGGGGAAGCGGCGCAAGGAGGGGCCGGGTTCAATGCGGACACCGGAGTGCCGCTCGATTTTCCAGAGTATGTAATCCAGCCCATTGTCAAAGGTAAGGAGAGCTTTGAGGAGCCTTAAGGCGGAGAGCACCTTGCCCTGCACCTTGCGCAGGTGCCAGCCAAGGCTGTTGAGATGTTTTTCCCTCCGGGAAATCAGGGTGCGATAACTGCCGGGGGCTCGGCCGGCAACGGGTTCGACGGCAAGTCCCTGGGCTTTCAGCGCTTCAATGGTAACTGCTTCATAATAGTCCGGAGCGGCGTCATAGAGGCGAACTGCGGTGCCCGGTTTTTCCGACCGGAGTTCGCAGCGATAGCTCAGGCCCAGCCCGATACACCAAAGTTCACGGGATGTGAAGATTTCCGGAACCTGGGGAAGGGCGCGCCCCACGAAGGTATGCAGAGCTCGAATCAGGGACTCCTGGACCTGCGCGGCGATTTTCGCATCGCGGGTGTAAACCAGGCCGGAAGGCTGGGCAAAACGCCCCCAGATGTAGGAATGAAACCACGTGCCGGTCCCCTTGGCAAAATCATCTAGTGTCAGAACGGCGTATTTGGCCCGCAGGGTTCTCCCCCCATAGGGAAGCTCCAGGTAAAAGACGTTCGGCGGCAGCAAGCGATTCACAAATGACTGCAATCGCGACTTGAAAGCCCTTTGATAATCATCGACAAGCAGGTAAAGATCGGCAATCCCTTCATCCACACGGCCGCTGCGCAGCCAGGAGCCATAAAAAAGCACGGCGGCAACCCCGTCATGGCGCTGCCGGGCGGCATCGGCCAACGCAGTGATCTCCGGCGGCAGCGCGCGCGTGTTCCACTTCTGTATGATTCTCTTTATGCTATCGTCGCTCTTCATGGGGAGTCTCTGCTTAGCCGGTTTAGATTTTCAGAAACCTGGCAGGGCCTGCCGGCTCGATGATCAATGGACCTTTTGCCTCGAAGATTTCTCCGTCGAGAGTGAATTTACCCTTAAAATCCAGGGTGATTTCCCTGACATTGTGACTAAAAAAGCCGTTTTCCGGCGAAGCCGTTTTGGTGCGCCGGCCTCGCAGCAAATACGGCAGATTGCGGAGCAGATAGGGAGGATTCGCTTTCAGCGCTGTGAAATGGAGCGGCGCAGCCTCGGTCCCCCAGAAGGGATGCAGGCCGAGAAAGAGGCGCTCCAGGGTGCTGATCATGGCAACAAGGTATGAGTTTTCCTGTGGAGAAGCTGCGTCGAAACGGATCTCCATATGGGTTGAAGGGGCGAAGGTCTCATTGCCGTTCAGGGCCGCCAGCAGAAATCGGGCAATGATAAGCCCTGGCAGCAGTTCTCCGCGAACGCCGTTGGGGTTCATGCTGGTATGGCAGAGGTCAATCCCCTGCGGGATGGCTCCCGCGCCGAAAAACATGCCGCATACCGGCTCCGAATCATCGGCCTGGCTGAGCTTCAGCACGTGTCGTTCAAATACGGATGGACTGCTTCTTCCAGCACTTGATTTCCAACTGAGAATCTTCGACAAGGCAGCCACTGGAGTGCCGGGAACACCCACATCACGGGAGAGCATGCTGGTGGTCCCCGCCTGCAGCAGGGCGAGGAGAGGGGGGGCGGGGAAAAGCGAGCGCACGTAGAGGGCGGTCAGGACAGACTGGACGGTACCGTCCCCCCCGTTGACCACCAGCAGGTTCACACCCTTCGAAGCGAAATCGGCAAGAACCCCATGCACTTCCGAAGGAGTGACAGCCTCCCCATGATGAATCTCCGGATTCAGGGCCAGAAATTCCCGGATTTTGCCGAGCCCCTTCTTGTTTCCTCCGCTCCGGGGATTCGTGACCATGCCGATGGTCATGGCATGGCACCGGGCAAGGTCCTGGAGATCTGGCCGCGAGGGGATTCCCCCGTTCACACGCGGTTGTTCGAGAAGCATCGCTGGGCGAGTGTCGGGTTTTTCTCCTCGGGATCGATTTCAAGAAACCAGGATTGTAAAGGTCCCTTGACGATCCGGAGGGCAAAACCGGTTGCCAGCCGTATAACCAGGAAAATGCTGGAAACGACCGTCCACAGGGCAACCGCCGCCAGCCCCAGGTCTGGCCGCCCGGCAACGAGCCCCAGGGTGAGCAGGATCAGGTTGGGATTGCGCCGCCCCGTTATCAGGCGGAAATAGGAATCGATGGGCCGCCAGCAGAAAATCCCCGAAGGCTCCAGGCATTTCTTGAAGACACCTTCGACCATGCGGCCGGCAATGTACCCGATGAAGATCAGCCAGAATGCGTCCACCATCGAAAAAGGAATGCCCGGATCCCAGCTCGCCAGGCCAAATCCCCAGACGAGATACCAGAAGGGGGGGGAGATCAGGTCGATGGCATGGTCGAAAATGTGCCCGAAATAGCTGGAATTGACGGTCACCCGCGCAAGCTTGCCGTCGACGGTATCGAGGAAGGTCATTCCCCAGGCGGCAGCAAGGCCGAGAGCGAAGTGGCCGTTGTAAAAGAGAAACCCGGCGATGATTACCAGCACCAGGCTTACTGAGGTTACCATGTTTGGGGTTATGCCCCTGTTGGCACAGAAGCGGGTCACCACCTGCGCCGGCCTTGGCCAGAGCCATTTGGTGACCAGATCAGTAACACCCTTGTAGGACCCTGAGAACAGGCGCTTCTCCAGCTTTTCCCGGTCTCCCTCGACGATTGGCAGCAGATAGGGGGGATCGATCTTGCGCAATTGCTTCATGTAGGTGGGTGCAAGGGTCTGGGGGGTCTCGAACGAAAGGGACGAAGGGAACATGCAGCCGGGGTTCCCGTTCAGCACATCCCGGACGACAAGGGCATCGGCCGCCGCGACATGGGCGGCAACGGGCTTGCTCCCCGCTTCTGTGGCGGTCTGGAGAACGGCTCCGGATTTCTGGACCAGGTTCCTGATGAGACGCTCGTCATAGAGGTAATCGCCTCGCAGGAGCAGGATCGAATCTTCTCTGGAGACGGTCTCGGGGTTATCGATCACACTGGTGATATTGATTTTTTTCAGGATGCGCTCAAGGCGCTGGCGGCTGGAAAGTCCCCACAGTTTGACGGGAGTCTCCGCAAGGATTAACGCATGTACGGTCATTGATATGCTCTCGGGGAAATATTGGAATGTACGTCAATAATCAAAGCTGATGGAAAAAAGTAAAATAGTATCCTATTATATCCGGATGATATCTGTAAAGCCGAATCCTGCCGGGGACGACGGGAAAGAGACGTTTGTTCTTGCCCATATATCGGATCTGCATCTCTCTTCACTGACCGGCGTACGCCTCACTTCTCTACTCAACAAGCGCCTGCTCGGCTATCTCTCCTGGCATCGGCGCCGCCGCCACATCCACTCGCCACACGTTCTCGACGCGCTGCTGCTGGACTTGGCCGAAGCGGCGCCGGGCCATGTGGCCGTGACCGGAGACCTGACCAACCTGGGGCTGCCGGACGAGTTCCGTCAGGCCGCCCTCTGGCTCAAGCACCTTGGCACGCCGGAAATGGTTACGGTCGTCCCCGGCAATCACGACACCTACGTCGCCACATCATGGCAGGACACATTCAGCCAATGGGCCCCCTATCTGGCGGGGGATGATGACGGCGCTGACGCCGGTATCTATCCCAGCGTGAGGGTGCGCGGCCCCGCGGCATTGATCGGCCTTTCCTCTGCCCGGCCCAGCATGCCGTTTGTCGCCGTAGGAAGTCTTGGCCGCCAGCAGCTGGCGCGCTTCGAAGAAGTGCTGGAGCAGACCGGCCGGCTCGGCCTGCTGCGCATTGTCCTGATTCACCATCCGCCAATTCCCGGCAGCATCTCCTGGCGCAAGCGGTTGACCGACGCCCCCCTTTTCGGCGAGGTTGTTGCCCGCCAGGGGGCGGAACTGATTCTGCACGGGCACGCCCACGTATCCATGGAGGAAGAACTCGTTGCCGGGGCACGTCATATCCCCGTTATCGGGGTTCCCTCGGCATCCAATTCCAGCCCCATCCCGCAGCGCACGGCCCGTTATCATATCTACCGTTTCGAGCGATCAGCAGGCGGATGGATTTTGCGTCTTACCGTCCGTGCCTACTCACCGGCCCAGAACCGATTCGTAGCCGGCACAGAGAAGGAAATCCGCCTGCCTGCAATCTCTGACGAATCCCCCACAAGCCGGCTCTAGTTTCAGGAGATTCTGCGCGTCAGGAACACCCCGCCGGCCAGGACGAGCAAGGCAGGGATGAGGGTTGTCCAGGCGGGCGAGATCTGGAGTATCAGGCCGGTATAGCCGAGAATCTGGTTGAGGAAGAAAAACGCCACACCGGCAATTGCCCCGACCATGATGAGCCAGCCGAGCCCGGAACTGCGGGTCGAGCGGCACACAAACGGAAGCGATATCATTATCATCGCCCCGGTCATCACCGGCAGGCTCAGCTTCTGCCAGAGCGCCAGCCGGTAGCGCCCCGGATTTTCTCCCCGTTCCTGCTGATTGCCGATGACACTGGCGAGTTCTGACAAAGAGAGGGTTTGCGGCGGCAGAGCGAGTTCCGCAGCCTGTTTGCTGGTGAGCAGGTCGGGGAGGACAAGATGAGGGATCTCGCGCGCCGCCCCCCCCTGGTCCGTAATGACCTGCTGCCTTACTTCATGCAATGCCCACTTCCCCTCGGTGCCTATTTTTGTTTCACGGGCATGGATATAGCCCGCCAGCCTCCTCCCCTCGTCAAACTCGTAAATATCCACCGTCTGAATCCCGCTCTCCCTGCCGGTGTGCAGATTTATGAAGCGCCTTCCGCTTCTGGTCCAGAAATCCCCTCGAGGCAGAATTGTTCCCGACTCAGAAAGTGCGGTTTCACGCCGAGTCCACGCCGTCTGCTCAAGGGACGGAATGATGAACTGGGCGCCAAGCAGAAGGGCGAGAAGGGTAAGGAGCGCGGGTTTCGCAAAAGCCCACCCGACACGTTGGATGGAGATTCCGCTTGCCCGCATGGCAAGCAGTTCGAGGTTTTTGGACAGCAGCCCAAGGGTGATGATGCTGCCGAGCAGAGCACTCGGCGGGGCCAGCTCGATCATGCGGCCCGGCAGGGTCAGGGCAACGTACAGCAGCGCGTCGCTCGAGCTGTAGCTCCCCTTGCCGACGTCGTCCAACTGGCTGGCCAGCTCAAGAAAGCTGAGCAGCCCGGCCAGCACAAGATTGACACTGAACCATGTGCGTAAAAAACTGGCCGCCAGATAACGGTCGAGAATCTTCACGGCAGCAACTCCCCGCTGACCAGGGGGCGGCGCCCCAAAAGACGGCGAAAGGGATTGCGTCCAGGAAGCAGTACCAGCACCAGGGCACCGAGCAGTGCAGTTACCCACCATATGCCGGGCACGGCGCCAACCACCTGTTTTTCGACCCAGGTCTTGGCTATGAGGTTAAGGTTGTAAAAGGTGAAGAACAACACGATGGCTGCGGTCACTTTGCCGTATTTACCGCGCCGCGGGGCAACCCGGCTCAGGGGAATCGCCAGCAGGGCCATCAGGACGGTGGAAATTCCCGTAGAAAGTCGCCATTGGAACTCCGCAATATCCTCCGGTTCCGGTGATCGGGCCAGATGCAGAGTCGATGCTGCCTTGCGGCGATATTTGGCAGGAGGGGTCCGGTCGGTATCAAGCTGAAACACATTTTCGCTGAAGTGGATAATTCGATCGGTTCCCTTCTTCCGGTTCAGCACATAGTGGTAGCCATCCCGGAAAACGAGGGCCTTTTGTCCCTCTCCCGGACCGTTTATCTGGTGGGCGCTTCGAGCCGTTGTCACTTTTTGCCTGCCCGATCCCCGTTCCCATATCCAGACATTTCCGGCCTGCTTCCCTGCCGGATCAAGCTTTTCGGCAAAAAAGACCACTTTTTCACCCAACTCGTAGAACCGGCCGGCCTCAACCTTGGCGATGTCGAATTCATCCTTCCCCTTGGCTTCCAGGGCATAGATTTGCTCGTAAGCCCAGGGACGGACGAAGAGTGAAAGGGCGGTAACCACGAGGCCAAGGAAAAGGGCAAGGGAAAAAACCGAGGATATGATTCTCCCCGGGCCCACACCGCCTGCCTCCATGGCCGTAATCTCGCTGTCGGCATGCAGGCGGCTCAAGGCAAGAACAACCGCCAGATAAAGCGTGACCGGAAGAAGGACTTCAAAGGCTATGAGCACCTTGAGCCCAACCAGGGCGACAACCGTTCCGCCGGAAAGTAGGCCGTTGACCGCATCGTTAAGGAACTGGATTGCGCTGTAGCCGGCGAAAATCATGATCAAAACCGCGCAGACTGCCACCAGGGGGGCCATAATTTCCCGTACTATATAGCGCTCCAGTATCAAAAACGGCTCCAGACACTGCAAATGAATTTTGCAAGAGATAAAGTATAGTCCCGGCATCAGGAATTCCCTTGACCCTTACCGGCATTTTCTCTAAATTACTAGAGTTAATCGTAACATACTAAAGCTGCATCCGACAAGATACTGCCGGTTATCGAAAGACGGAGAGGAGATCGAAACAGCATGAAAGCCATTATTCTCAGCGCAGGACAGGGGAAGAGACTGCTTCCCTATACCGCTGAACGGCCCAAGTGTACCGTTCCCATTAATGGTCAGGCAATGGTTGAATGGCAGATCGACGAACTGATCAAGTGCGGTGTCGAAGACATCTGCGTCGTGGTCGGTTACGGGGCCGACAAGGTCGAGCAACTGCTCAATGACCGGTACGGACAAGGTGGCGTACGCACCATTTTCAACCCCTTCTACTCCGTGGCCGACAACCTGGGCACATGCTGGATCGCCAGATCCGAAATGACGGAGGATTTCATAATCCTGAACGGCGATACCCTCTTTCAGGCCCCTGTTCTGGAAACTCTTCTTGCCTCCGGCCCGCGCCCGGTAACGGTGACCATCGATCGCAAAAACAGCTATGACGGCGATGACATGAAGGTAATCCTCGATGGCGAGCGCCTGGTACGCATCGGCAAGGACCTCCCCCTCGACCAGGTTCACGCCGAGTCCATCGGAATGCTGTTGTTCCGGGGAGAGGGGCCGGGGCTGTTCCGTCAAACCGTGGAAGATGTCATGCGCAATCCCACGTCCCTCAAGCGCTGGTATCTGTCCGTTATCGACGAACTGGCCCAGAAGACGCCCGTCTGGACCTGCAGCATAGAAGGACTGGTCTGGGGCGAGGTCGATTGCCCCGCAGACCTGAAACATGCCGAAAAAGTGGTGTGCGGAATTGCGGAAAGACAGGCCGGCGACATGCGCGGAGCAGTATAAAACCGTTGTCACGGTTCAGTAAAATTCAGAAAGCAGTTCCGGGCCATGCCCGGAACTGCTCCCACAGACTTCCAAGGAATGTACTCCCGGATACCCATGACCACCCGGCCCAATGAATCGGCAACGGCCGAAAAGGACATTTCTTCAAGTGCTCCGCTGGAAATCCTGCCGGTATGCGATAGGGCTGCACACCGCGAATTTCTGCATCTTCCCGGATCGCTCTACACCCATGACCCAGCCTGGATTCCGCCCTTGCTCCTCGAACGCAGAGAGCATCTCTCAAAGAACAATCCCTATTTCAGACACGCAACGTTCCAGGCATGGATCGCCCGCCGCGGAAGCAAAACCGTCGGACGCATCAGCGCCCAGGTGGACCAGCTCCATCTGCAGCGCTACGACGACCATACCGGTTTTTTCGGCATGCTGGAGGCGCAGGATGATCCGGAGGTTTTTCAGGCGCTTTTCGATACGGCTCAAGCCTGGCTGCGCGAGCGGGGCATGACCCGCGTCCGGGGGCCCTTCAACCTTTCGATCAACCAGGAATGCGGCTTGCTCGTCGACGGTTTCGACACTCCCCCCGTCATCATGATGGGGCATGCCCTGCCTTACTATTCCCGGCGGATCGAAGAACAGGGGTTTGCCGCCGAGCAGGATCTCCTGGCCTATCGTATCCGGTCGGACTTTGCCGCACCCCGCCATCTTGAGTCACTGAGCTCCCGCATTGCCGGACAGGTGCGTCTGCGGCCAATGCGGCGCCGGGAGTTCGCGGAAGACCTGGCAATTATCAAGGACATTTTTGAAGATGCCTGGGCAAACAACTGGGGCTTCCTGCCGTTCACCACTGAGGAATTCGATGATCTGGGGAAAAGCCTCAAACTCCTGGTGCCGACCGACTTTGTCCGCATCGCCGAAGTCGACGGCGAACCCGCGGCAATGATGGTAGTTTTCCCCAATCTCAACGAAGCGATCAGGGATCTGGACGGCAGGCTGTTCCCCCTGGGGTGGCTCAAACTGCTCTGGAGGCTAAAGGTCAGCGGAGTAAAAACCGGCCGGGTGCCGCTGATGGGGGTCCGGCAGTGTTATCAGCAGAGCCGTCTCGGGGCGTTACTGGCGCTGCTGATGATAACCTCGTTGCAGGATTCGGCTCGCAGCCGCGGCCTGGAAGAAGTCGAAATGTCCTGGATACTTGAGAACAACATAGGAATGCGCAAGATCATCGAATCGATCGGCGGCGAGTCATACAAACGCTATCGCATTTACCGGAAAGACCTCGCTTGAGTGAGAGATCCGCTAACATGAAACCTTTTCCAACAAAGTTTGCCGCCGTCGTTCTCGCCGGAGACCGTGGCGCCGAAGACCCCCTCGTCAAGGCTGCCGGCGTCAGTGGCAAAGCGTTGGTGCCCGTTGCCGGGCGCCCCATGATCCTGCGCGTGCTCGACGCCCTTGAAGGTGCAGCCGTCATCGATTCATGCCTTGTGTGCGGCTCTTCGGACCGGCTCCTGGGAAAGTCCCCGGAACTCGATTCCCTTCTTTCCTCCGGAAAGATCAGCTGGGTCGAGAACAAAACATCGCCAAGCCTGAGTGCCAAGGCAGCCCTGAATGCACTGCCACCTGACCGGCCGGTACTGGTGACCACCGCAGACCATGCGCTGCTCACTCCGCAGATGGTCGATTATTTCTGCACCCAGGCCGCCGAATCAGGATGCGACGTCGTGGCCGGAGTTGCGCACTCCGAAATGGTTACAGCGGCCTTTCCCGAGAGCCGCAGGACCGTAACCCGTCTGCGTGACGGGGGATACTGCGGATGCAATCTCTTTGCGTTTCTCACTCCCCGGGCCGGCAATGCGGTAACCTTCTGGCGGCGGGTCGAAGAACAGCGCAAACACCCTCTCAAAATAGTGAAATCCCTAGGGTTCATGGCTGTACTGCGCTATCTTCTCGGCCGCCTGACCCTTGAAGAAGGATTAGCCCGCATGTCGTCGCTTATGGATGCCCACGCCGGCGTGGTCTGGATGCCCGACGCAGAAGCGGCAGTGGATGTCGACAAGGTCGAGGACTGGACTCTTACGGAGAAAATCCTTTCAGGACGCGGGAAAGCGTGCTGAAAAAGCCTTTTTATTAAATTGAACCTGTGCAATAATGCGACAGATTTGCCTCTTCACCGGGAACTCCCGCGTAGTCAAGGCAAAGCTCAGGCAGAGTGGTTCAAGGATGGCTTCATGACCAATACGACCCTTGACAAATTCGGCTATCCCGGCACGCTCATTGAGGACGGTCCCCACTGGGCCGTTCTGCTCCGTCCCGCCCAGGTAACCCTGGGGTCGTTGGTACTGGTCTGCAAAGAGCCGGTTCAGGAGTTTTCCGCCCTGAGCGAGCAAGCTTTTTCCGACCTCCGTGATGTAACCGGACGCATAGAGCGATCGCTTAAAAGAATCTTTGCTTTCGACAAAATCAACTACCTCATGCTGATGATGGTTGATCCCGACGTCCATTTTCACGTTATTCCACGCTACGAACAGGAGCGCCGGTTTGCCGGGATTGTGTTCCGGGACCCTGCTTGGCCCGGACCGCCGGACCTGAGCCGAAGCAATGAAATTGACGATGCAACCAGGCAGGCACTCTTACAGCACTTACTCTCATGTTGGGAACGGACTTCCCCGTCCCCTGAAATTTCCGATCTATGAATGAACTTAAAATAACGCCGACAGAAAATTCCATCGCCTTGCGTCAAGGCGACTTCCAGAGCCTGGCCGAGGCCCTCGATTATGCAGCTGAAGGCACGACGGGGATCAATTTCTATTCCGGAAAAGGGGCGCTTGCCGTCTCTCTCTCCTATGCGCAGTTGCGGGACGATGCCCGGTCCCTGGCGAGCAAGCTCCTGGGGCTCGGCCTCAAGCGGGGCGAGCGGATGGCCCTGGTTGCCGATACCGATGCTGATTTTGTGCGGTTTTTCTTCGCCTGCCAGTATGCCGGGCTGGTTCCCGTCCCTCTGCCCGCAGCAGTACATCTGGGCGGCCGCCAGGCCGTAATCGAAAATTTACGCAAACTCCTGGTTTCCTGTGGGGCTAAGGCCGCCATGAGCTCCAGCTCCTTCTACCCCTTTCTGGCCGATGCCGTTGACGGTCTGAATCTGGGCCATGCCGGGGAGCCAGCCTTCTTCGATGCCCTTCCCGAAGCGGATTTGCCCCTGCAGCATCCCCGTCCCGAAGAAGTCGCCTACCTGCAGTACACTTCGGGCAGCACCCGTTTCCCCCGCGGAGTTGTGATCACGCAGAAGTCAGTCATGGCCAACCTGGGAGGCATCATCCGCAATGGGCTCGGTGTCCGCCCCGGAGACCGGTGCACCTCCTGGCTCCCCTTCTACCACGATATGGGGCTTGTGGGTTTCCTGCTGGCGCCGATGGCTTCGCAGCTTTCCATTGATTACCTGAGCACGCGGGATTTCGCCATGCGTCCGCGCCTATGGCCGGCATTGATTTCCAGAAACCGCGCCACAATCTCCTACAGTCCCACCTTCGGGTACGCCCTGTGTGCACGCCGCATTCGTCCAACTGAAATCGAGCAATACGATCTGAGCTCCTGGCGCATCGCCGGCACCGGTGCCGAACCGATCAGGGCGGATATCCTAACTAGTTTCGCCCAGTTGCTGGAACCGGCCGGATTCAATTCCCGGGCTTTTGTAGCCTCCTACGGCATGGCAGAATGTTCCCTCGCCGTAAGCTTTGCCCCCCTTGACAAAGGCCTGGTTATCGACCGGATCAGTGCCGAAACCCTCACTGAAAACGGAACGGCCGTGCCAGTCGAGGAAAGCAGATGCACTGGAGAAACCAAAGAACTCGTCTTCTGTGGAGCACCCCTTCCCGGACACGAGGTCGAGATCCGCGACGAGCAGGGGAGGGTGCTGCCCGAACGGCGCTGCGGAGTGCTCCATGTGCGCGGTCCCAGCGTCATGAGCGGATACCTCGGCGACCAGGAATCCACCAGGGAAGTCCTTTCTTCCGACGGGTGGCTCAATACCGGCGATCTCGCCTATCTGGCCGATGGACAGGTGATTATCACCGGCCGCATAAAAGACATGATTATAGTCAACGGCAGGAATATATGGCCGCAGGATATTGAATTTATCGCCGAGCAGATGCCGGAAATCCGCTCGCGGGACGCTGCCGCATTTTCCACCGGCGGGGTTGGAGAAGAAGAGGCCGTGGTTCTGGTGGTGCAGTGCCGTCAATTTGACGAAATGGAGCGCGACCGCCTTGTGGAGGCCCTGCGCGGCCGAGTCAGGGAAGAGTTCGGCATCGATTGCATGGTCGAGCTCGTCCCCCCGCACACCCTGCCGCAAACGTCATCCGGCAAGATATCAAGAACCATGGCACGGGCCGATTTTCTCCATCGCAACCAGGATCTGTTCCCAGCCCCCCTGCAGTGTGTCGGCCAGACCGGGAGCTAACGGCATGACTGAACTCGTACGGGAGTCGCGCAATGATGCCCCGTCCGCCCACGTCAAAACCGTCGCCATTACCGGCGGGACCGGCTTCATCGGCAAATCTCTCATTTATCGCTTCCTGCAGGAAAATATTCATGTCAGGGCGCTGGTACGCCCGGCATCCGTATCGTCGTGCTTCAACGCGCCGGGACTGTCATGGATACGTGGTGAGTTGAACAGTGAAGAAAGTCTGGGGCAACTTCTCGACGGAGCCTCGGCAGTTATCCATTGTGCCGGATCCGTACGCGGAGTTTCCGCTTCCGACTTTGCTCCTGCAAACGTCTCCGGAGTGGAAAAGATCGTTGGCATGGCGCGGGATTCAGAGGATTCCCCGCGCTTTCTCCTGATCTCTTCCCTGGCTGCCAGATCACCGGAACTCTCCTTCTATGCCGCAAGCAAGCGGCAGGGGGAAGAGGTACTGCGCGGTGCCGAGGATGGGCTCGACTGGACGATTATCCGGCCGCCGGCAGTGTATGGCCCCGGAGACCGCGAAATGCTTCCATTGCTGCAATGGATCCGGCGGGGAATGGTCTTTGTCCCCGGAGGGGGAACGGGGCGCTTTTCGCTGATATTCATCGACGACCTTACAGGGGCAGTCCTGAGCTGGCTGGTGAGCGGTGCCGGCAGCGGCGGCTGCTTCGAGCTGCACGACGGCAAAGAAGGAGGGTACTGCTGGGAAGAGGTCCGGGCAATAGCTTCTGAGCTTTACCGGCGTCCAGTCAGACGTATCGATATCCCGCGGATAGCCCTGGATGCCGCGGCCCATGTCAACTCCACAGTTTCACGTCTTGCCGGATACCTGCCGATGCTGACGCCGGGCAAGGTCAGAGAACTGTGCCATGACGACTGGGTCTGCAACAATTCGGATTTCAGCTGCATCACCCGATGGGCTCCAGAAGTCGAATTGCGCGAAGGGTTGCTCCGCACGCTCGGGTAATGGGTTCATCAAATTAACGTAGAGGAACGAAGGCTATGTCCAGAAAAGACTATGCGGAAATATTCGAAGAGGTCAAGGCGCTCCTCAAGCAGTTTGACAAGGTTCCGGAAGACATCGGGGAGGAAACGGAGCTTGTCAATGATCTTGGTCTCGACTCGCTTCTGGTGATGGAACTTGTTCAGGAAGTGGAGGATGCCTACGATATTTCCTTCCCCTTGAACGACCTCTCAGGAATCCGGACGGTCAGGGATTTCGTTTTACGGATTCAACAAGAGATCGAGGCCTGAGACATGGGACTCTTCAATAAACTCGCATTAATTGCCCAAGCTCGCAAAACACTGGATGAGATGGGAATTGATCCATTCAACGTGGAGATTGAGGAGATCCTCTCGCCGACCGAAGCCCGCATAGGCGGCCGCAAAGTGCTTCTGGCCGGCACCAACAACTATCTCGGGCTGACCTTCGATCCCCGGTGCATCGAAGCCGCCTGTCACGCCACCCGCGCCGAAGGGACCGGAACCACCGGCTCACGCATGGCCAACGGCACTTTCGCCGGCCATCGCGCCCTGGAAAAAGAACTGGCAGAGTTCTTCGGCTGCGCCAAAGCAATCGTCTTCTCCACTGGATTCGTGGCCAACCTCGGGGTCATATCCACCCTCACCGGCCCCGGAGACACCGTCATCATTGACGGCGACTCCCATGCCAGCATCTACGACGGCTGCCGGATGGGTGGCGCTGACATCCTCCGCTTCCGGCACAACGATGCCGCCGATCTCGAAAAGCGCCTGCGCCGCCTGGGCGATCGGGCAAAGAATGCCCTGGTCATCGTCGAGGGGATCTACAGCATGCTCGGCGACCGGGCGCCTCTGGCCGAAATTGTCGCCCTGAAGAAAACATACGGCTTCTGGCTCATGGTCGACGAGGCGCATTCGCTGGGAGTCCTCGGCCAAAGGGGCAGGGGGCTTGTGGAAGAGGACGGCTGTATGGGTGACGTTGATTTCATCGTCGGCACCTTCAGCAAAAGCCTCGGGGCAATCGGCGGGTTCTGCGTGAGCAACCATCCCGAGCTCGATCTGGTACGCTACGCGAGCCGCTCCTACCTCTTTACCGCATCACCGTCCCCGGCCACTATTGCATCGGTGCGCCAGGCGCTTAAGACCCTTGCCACCGGAACGGATCTGCGTGAGCGGCTCTGGGCAAACGCCCGCAAGCTCTATGAAGGGCTTTCTGAGTTGGGCTACCGCCTGGGCCCCGAGCCAACGCCGGTGGTTGCCGTGTACATGGGGTCGAAGGAAGAAACCCTCGCTTGCTGGAAAGAGCTTCTAGACAACGGCATCTATGTGAATCTGGTATTGCCGCCGGCAGCCCCCGAGGGGAAAAGCCTGCTGCGCTGCAGCGTCAGCGCGGCGCATACGAAGGAGCAGGTCCAGCGGATTGTGGACATGTTCAGGAATTTAGCCGCAAATGTCAGTTTGCAGCATTCTCCCGCCTGAAACAGCACCAATCTGAGATACAAAGCGCGCCACTATCAGCATACCGTTGTAAATTTGAGAACAATTCATGCTAAAAGCACTGTTTCTTTTCAAAAAGCAACAGCTCGGTTCAAGTAGAATTCGTGTTTTAAACCTGCTTCCAGAATTATTGACTCACGGAATCAATGCCGAAGCTTTGCCTTGGCCCACTACCTTTAGCGCCAAGGTTGTTCTGCTGTCCCGCCTGCCATCTTACGATGTTATAATTCTTCAAAAAAAATTACTTCCTCTCATCGATCTCTTGTTGCTAAGAAAGCTGGCAAAACATCTTATTTTCGATTTTGATGACGCTATCTTTATTCGGAATGATCGGGCCAGTGATCCTTCCTGCAAAGTTCGACGTTCCAGATTCGATCGAACCGTTTCTAGCGCAGACTTGGTAATTGCCGGCAACCCTTTTCTGGCCAATGAAGCCCTCCGTTATACAAATAAGGTAACGATACTTCCTTCTGCCGTTGAATTTACCGGAGTTCTCACAAAAAAATGGAATATTGATTCTAAACCTCATGTTATAGGATGGGTCGGATATGGTCACAATTTGCACCATCTTTCGGCATTAGAAGAATCACTTAGAAGGCTTTCTAAAGAATATCCGGTGGAATTGAGAGTTGTTTCAAATAGTAACCTGCATCTGGAAGGTGTAAAGGTTACTAACATCCCTTGGACTCTCAAGGGCCAAGCTGAGGAAATTGCCGGTTTTGATATCGGCGTCATGCCACTGCCCAAAAATAGTTACACGGAAGGGAAATGTAGCTACAAAGCCCTCCAGTATATGGCTGCCGGCGTTCCTGTTGTAGCAACCAACTGGGGGTACAATAATTATGTGATAGAAGACAGGGAAACCGGTCTGCTTGCGGATAACAACGAACAATTCTATGACAAGCTCAAGTTGCTAATCGAATCACCAAAACTTGCAAAACACATCGGAGACAGGGGGCGTGCGCAGATTGAGCGGGAATTTTCAATTGAAGTTGTCGGAACGAAGCTAGCAATGATTCTTCAGCGGTTTTCTAAACACAACTTATAATCAAGGAAAGGCACTCTATACAAAACAACAAATCACAAGGCATTTCATCGACTTGTATTTAGCGGACTGTTAATCGGTCCGTTTAGTGGCAATTGCAAAACATTCATCACCACCTTTTCCAGTCAACATATTAATAATGTATCCAATCATTTGACTGGTTACAGGAAGCAGTTCTCTACCTAAACGATGAGCACTTCTAGTATCAGTCCACTTGTCTACTAAAATATCAAGACTATGCATCACAAATATTTCTGTGTTAAGTGCAACTGTTTTATTTTGTATCACGTTAAACCCTGATGCGGTCAATATTAATTTTAATGCATTAGGGGTAAACACAACAAAGTGCCTTGGTGCTTCCAAACCACGCCAATTTTTCCCGAATATCAAATGTGTTAGCGATCTAGCGTTAGGAGTAGACACATAAAGCCCTCCCCCCGGCTTTAACAACCTGCGACACTCAACCAGCAACTCTTTGATATTGCTCACATGCTCAATAACATGTGATAATAAGATAGCGTCAAACTGATTATCCTCAAGATCACTCGATATTATATCCCCTTCAATGACATTGATACCTTTTTGCCGCAATGGTGCAAAAAGCTTAGGATCAACCTCCTGTCCCGCTACTTCCCATCCAATTTCTTTCAAACTAACTAAACGGTCTCCACTGCCACATCCTATTTCAAGCAATTTACCGGGCCGTATTTTATCTAGCCCATGCAAATAAAAAGATTTTCTCTTTTTGTGCAGTCGCAATGTTTTATTTATGAAATTCACATATTTTGTCAAGCAATTGAATATGGTATTATTTGCAACTAAATATTCAGAACTGCTACATTCATGAGTATAGTAGTTTTTGTAAGTAGATTTGATTTGTTCAAAAGACAAAGGCGGATGTAACCACAAAACACGGCACTTAGCATTGCTGCAACTATAATAATTATATCTCCCTACATTGTACAGATTTAGTCTATCTTTTGTTTTTTTGTAATACAACTTGCCTGTAGAACCACAAACTGGACATCGGTTTTCGTCTTTCCAATCGTATTCATCTATGAATTCTACTGGATACGAATTCTCACGTAATATATTTACAATACTTTTCATATCAATCGACTTTTTCTTGATCGGCTCTCTTTTCAAAAACGGACTACCAATTTTTAGCAATTCAACTGCAAATCTTACCGATGGGTTACTTTTCACTTTCATTTTAATTTTATTCTGATTTAAGAAATATTTTAGTCTATCAAAACCACAATAAACCCCCATTTCAAACCCAGACCCTATCAGCCATTGAGATAAACCAACCTCATAACTCATTATTACCATACGCTTATTACTATACGGCAAAACACTATTCCAGAATTCATCAAAAGCATTTGACAAAATAACTCTTTTTTTAAAAACCAAGAAATAGCTTTGAATGTGCGGCTCTATATTAAAATTTTCCGTAATGCCCCAGAAATCACACAATTCGTTATTCATATGGTCAAAAATAGGTTCTAACGGCGCAATTGGACCGTACACACTCGAATTAGCTAAAACTATTTCATCATACAAAGTATAATCAATTCCTTTTAAAGCAGATTTCCACATACAAAAATCATAACCAGAGTTAGCATTTATAATTACATGATCACACAGTAACTGAAGTTGTTGCATATCTTCTTCCGCTAATGGCGAATTACTAACGAATACCAATGTATTGCAAAGACAAGAATACTGTTTTAAAGCATACTTCACAAAGGGCTTGACATTTCCTAACTCATCATAATGAGCATAACACAACAATCTATTCATCATTTCCCCACTACTGCACTTCTAATGTCTTGTGCAGTTAGTTCTGTTATCTAAAATTTAAATGTGCTATAGCGCGTCTCATGACAGACAGCAACAATCTAACCGGGCAATACTGCAAAATATTCAAATTTTAGCTCAGATTGCCTATAGATTTAGGCATTTGTATTTTGTTCTGTTCACTCAAAGACGGCTACCCCTTAAGACGTTGCAGCAGCGAACGTTTCGGCTTGTAAGAAAAATCCACCTCATCCTGTACCATGCATCCGGCACACAGGGTGCCTTTGACATTTCCCGCCAGATAATTCCTGCGAAACTGGAGGTACTTTTCGTTATGCCACACGCCGTGCAAACCTCCGGCGGCCACATTCCCCAGAACCGTTGTGCGCTCCCAGTCCACGCAGCACAGGACGCAATCGCCGTTCCACAGGATATACGCCTGCTGCATGAGCCGGTCGCAGTCGTCGGATAGTGCCCGCATCGGCAAAGCATTGAGGCCACGCTCTTCAACGGCATTATGGGAGCGGTTTTCGAAGGCATGAATATTGACCGTTATGCCCCGCGAGTTCCAGTATTCGCGAATCTCGTCCAGTTCCCGGTCGATGGCCTTGGTATGCACCATCGTAATCTTGAGCTTGGGGGTTTTTGCCTTGCGCCGAGCTTTCAGTTCGATGAAGCGATTGACGTTGGCGAGGTTCTCTTCCCAGCTCAGATTGCCCATGCTGGATTCGTAGGTTTCCCTGCGTATGCCGTGGAAGCTCACATGGAGGCGGTCCAGACCACTCTCGATCAGGCGCTCCCCCATCTCTTCATTCAAGTACGAAGCGTTGGTATTGATCTTGGTCCGGGTCATCGGCTGTTTGCGGTCGGTGATGTAGCGGATCAGATCAGGCAGCCGCGGGTCCGCCAGCGGTTCATTCATCAGATAGGGGCTGATGCGCTTTACGGGATACTTTACGGCTTCATCGATGATGCGGAAGAACATATCTTCATCCATCCGCCCCATGGAGAGCTTGCCGCTGGTGCTCTCATTGGGACAGAACCGGCAATGGGCATT
>MTLE01000294.1_pt1 | contig 86940 bp, 78 predicted proteins | sample 1982461 | NCBI WGS metagenome assembly MTLE01 (sample SAMN05712605, study PRJNA340218) | biofilm metagenome | isolation source: sample SPL anode biofilm adapted to -200 mV | place: USA | collected 2012-02-03 | reverse complement strand
TTTTCTGGGACAACGACGGGGTACTGATGGAGACCGAGCACCTCTACTATCAGGCAAATGCCGAGGCCCTGGCTCTGGCCGGGGTGGAACTGACCCTGGAGGAGTTCTGCCGCATCTCCCTGCGCCAGGGTGAGAGTGTGCTCGACCTGGCCGCCGGACCGGGACAGGGGGAACAGGGAGGGAACGGGTTACGCCTGGTGCGCGACGAGATCTACTATCGCCTTCTGGGGGAGGAGGCACGGGTGATGCCGGGGGTACGGGACACCCTGGAGCGATTCCACGGCCGGCTGCCCATGGCCATCGTCACCAGCTGCCAGCGGGGTAATTTCCTACGCATGCACCGGGAGAGCGGGCTTCTGGACTACTTTGATTTCGTCCTCACCCGCGAGGACTACGGCGCAAGCAAGCCCGACCCGGAGCCGTACCGCACCGCCTGCGCCCGGGCCGGGCTCGACCCGCGGCGCTGTCTGGCCATCGAGGATTCGGAGCGGGGCGTCGCCTCCGCCAGCCGGGCCGGCCTGACCGTGGCCGCCATGCCGGGCGAACTGAATCGGGGGGGCGACTTCACGGTTGCCCGCTGGCTGCTGGAGGGGATCCACCAGCTTCCGGCGCTATTGGGGTTCGACCAGGGATGAGAAGAACAGGGGCTGCGCCGATCTGTCCGGAATGCGTCCGGACAGTGGAAGGCCCCTCGTAACGATCGACCGATTGCCCGCCTCGAAACACAGGAGGCAGACAACGGTCCGCCGGGCAGCTTCAACGTAAGCAGGTACCACCCAGGGTGGAATACTTTACAAGGGGGTTTGAAACAGATGAGCGAACAGATGACTGAGAAGATGGATGCGAAACAGCTGGCAGGGCAGAATTTTCGTGAAGGGTACAACTGCGCCGAGGCGATGGTGCGGGCATTCCGCGACCTGTTCAAACTGGACATTTCCGACGACGCCGTACGCATGGCGACCGGCTTCGGCGGCGGCCTGGGGCATGCAGGCTGCCTGTGCGGCGCCCTCGCCGGCGCCACCATGATCCTTGGCGTGCTCCAGGGGCGGACTACCCCGGCGGAGAGCCGGGAGCCGGCGTACGCCAGCGCCAACCAGTTCCACGCCCTCTTCAGGGAGAAGTTCGGCTCCACCTGCTGCCGCGTGCTCAACCCGCACCCCTTCGACACCAAAGAGCACCTGCGCAACTGCCTGAAGATCACCGGCGGGACCGCGGATCTGCTGAGCGGCTTCCTGGCGGAGAAGGGGCTCGCGAAGCCGAGCTGACCCTTTTACTTCCCCCCGCGGCCCCCCATGAAGCGGAGCGCCGCGGGGGCACGCTCGTCCCCCCCCCTTCGCCTGTCACCCCTGCCGCGCGGGTCTATCTTCAGGCAACTCCCTCCACGCAGACGTACTTGATCTCCAGGTATTCGTCGATGCCGTAGACCGATCCCTCCCGCCCCAGGCCGGACTCCTTGATGCCGCCGAAGGGGGCCACTGCCGTGGAGATCAGGCCGGTATTGATCCCGACCATGCCGTACTCCAGGGCCTCTGACACCCGCCAGCAGCGCGCCTGATCCCGGGTGTAGCAGTAGGCGGCCAGGCCTGACTGCGTGTCGTTGGCCAGGGCGATGGCCTCCTCCTCGCCGGAGAAACGGAACAGCGGCGCCACCGGGCCGAAGGTTTCCTCCTGGGCGATCAGCATCTCCGGCGTCGCCTCGGCCAGCACGGTTGGCTGGAAGAAGGTGCCACCCAGGGAATGCCGCCCACCACCCACCACCAGACGGGCACCCCTGGCCAGGGCGTCACTGATCAGCTCCTCCACCTTGAGCAGGGCGGCCATCTCCATCAGCGGCCCCTGCTGTACCGACTCGTCCCTGCCGTCCCCCACTTTTAGCTCCCTCACCCGTGCGGCCAGCCGGTCACGGAAATCATCGTAGACTGCCTCGTGCAGCAGGAAGCGGTTGGCGCAGACACAGGTCTGGCCGCTGTTGCGGAACTTGGATACCATGGCTCCCTCTACCGCGGCGTCCAGGTCGGCGTCGTCGAAGACGATAAAGGGAGCGTTCCCCCCCAGCTCCAGGGAGAGTTTCTTCACCGTAGCGGCGCATTGGGCCATCAGTTTCTTGCCGGTTTCGGTGGAGCCGGTGAAGGTCAGCTTGCGCACCAGGGGGTTGGAGGTCAGCTCCCCGCCGATGTCGGCCGCCGAACCGGTGACCAGATTGAGCACCCCGGCGGGGAGACCGGCCCTAATCCCCAGCTCCATCAGGGCCAGGGCCGACAGGGGGGTCATGCTGGCCGGCTTGAGCACCATGGTGCAGCCGGCCGCCAGGGCCGCCCCCGCCTTGCGGGCGATCATGGCCGAGGGGAAGTTCCAGGGGGTTATGGCGGCGCAGACCCCCACCGGCTGTTTGGCGACCAGGATGCGTTTGTCGTGCTGGTGGGGCATGATGACGTTGCCGCCGATGCGCGGCGCCTCCTCGCTGAACCACTCGATGAAGGAAGCGGCGTAGGCGATCTCCCCCCGTGACTCGGCCAGCGGCTTGCCCTGCTCGCAGGTCATCAGCAGCGCCAGATCCTCCTGGCTGGCCATGATCAGCTCGAACCAGCGCCTGAGGATGCGCGCCCGCTCCCGGGCCAGGGTGGCGCTCCACCCCGGCAGGGCCACGGCGGCGGCCCGGACGGCCCGGCGGGTCTCGGCCGCCCCCATGCGGGGGACGGTGGCGATGGTCTCGCCGGTGGCCGGGTTGGTGACATCGATGGTGGCGCCGGAGTCGGCATCGCACCAAAGACCGTTGATATGGCACTGATATTTCAGCAGGGCGGGATCATGCAATCCGGTCATACGATCATACTCCCATGTTTTATTCCATCGGGTGAGCAGGCGCATTCAGAGAAACAGAGGCAACGGAACGCGAAGACGCTGGAGCAAATCCGACAGGCTGCCGTAACCGGCAGCCCCTGGAGCATGCCGGCCGGCACAACCTGATTGCAGGGCCGGCAGCCACAGCCATCCTCCCGTCGGTCTACGTCCCCGCCTGTTCCCGCAGCAGATCCGTGACCAGCCCGGCGAACTCGTTCAGACTGGTGACCCTCAGGGAGTAGCGGTCGAGCATTGTAAATCCGAAACGGCTCTCCACCGCCTCGACAAACGCGGTGTAGGCCAGCGAATCCAGCACATGCCCCGCCAGCGGCCACTTCGGGTTGATCGTATCCACGACCTGCGAATCTATCCCGATAGACAGTATCAGCTTCTTCAGCTCTTCGATCACATCCATCCTGCGCTCCTTTCCTCTGCCTGAATCTGTCGAATCCGCACAGTATACGGAGGAAACGCCTGGAAGCAAGGCAATGCCCGAAAATAAAGGGGGCCGATCCCGCGGCGGAACCGGCCCCTGAATAACTCACTCCTCATCGGGGTCAGGGGGGAGGCGCCTGAGCCGTGTTGAGCGAACCGATGATCTCGTCAACCCGGCTACCGTCCAGGGTTTCCTCGTCTTGCAGGGCCTGGGCCAAAAGGTCCAGTCGCTCGCGATTGGCGGACAGCAGGTCACCGGCGCGCTGCTCCGCCCTGGTGATGAAGGCCGCTATCTCCTGGTCGATGCGCCAGGCCATGGCCTCGGAAAAGGTCTTCTCCTCGGCCAGCTTCATCCCCAGGAAGGGGTGTTCCTCTCCCCGGCTGAAGGTCATCCCGCCCACCTTTTCACTCATCCCCCACTGACAGACCATCTTCTCCGCCAGGGAAGTAACCTGTTTCAGGTCCCCCTGGGCACCACTGGAGACCTCGCCAAACGCAAGCCGCTCCGCCACCCGCCCCCCCATGGCCACCACCAGCCGATTTTCCAGATAGCTCTGGGGATAATGGTAACGGTCGTCCTCGGGGAGTTGCTGGGTCACCCCCAGGGCCATGCCATGGGGGATAATGGTCACCTTGTGGATCGGGTCGGTACCGGGGAGCAGCCTGGCCACCAGGGTATGGCCGGCCTCGTGGTAGGCGGTGATGCGCTTCTCTTCCAAAGAGATGATCATCCTGCGCTCGCTTCCCATCAGGATCTTGTCCTTGGCTTTTTCCAGGTGTTCCATGGTGACCGCGGCCGCGTTCTCGCGCGAGGCCAGGATGGCTGCCTCGTTGACCAGGCTTTCCAAGTCGGCGCCGGTCATGCCGGGGGTGCCGCGGGCAATCACCCCCAGGTCGATCCTGCCGTTCATGGTGATCTTGCGCACGTGGACCTGGAGGATCTTCTCCCGGTCGCGCCAGTCGGGGCGTTCGATCACCACATGGCGGTCGAAGCGGCCAGGGCGCAGCAGAGCCGGGTCAAGCACGTCGGGACGGTTGGTGGCGGCCAGTACGATGACCTCCTCGTGCTGGTCGAAACCGTCCATCTCCGACAGGAGCTGGTTCAGGGTCTGCTCCCGCTCGTCGTGACCGCCGCCAAAACCGGCGCCTCGACTGCGCCCGACGGCATCCAGTTCGTCGATGAAGACGATGCTGGGAGCGGCCTTCTTGGCATTGGTAAACAGGTCGCGCACCCGGCTGGCGCCGACCCCCACAAACATCTCGATGAACTGGGAAGCGGAGATGCTGAAAAAGGCCACGCCCGCCTCACCGGCTACCGCCCGGGCCAGGAGCGTCTTGCCGGTCCCCGGAGGCCCCACCAGCAGGACCCCCTTGGGAACCTTACCGCCGATGCGGGCGAACTGCTTGGGATTGCGCAGGTAGTCCACGACCTCTTTCAACTCCTGCTTGCTGTCCTCCATGCCGGCCACATCCTTGAAAGACACGGCCATCTTGTCACCTGCCAGATACGCCTTTGCCCCGGAGCGGGAAAAACCGCCCATCATCCCGCTCGGCCCCTGGCTGCGCATGGAGCGCATCCCCACCCACCAGATGGCGATCAGGATCATCCAGGGCGCCACGTAGATCAGGGCATTGAGCAGCAGAGGGGTCTCCGTGGACAGGGCGCTCACCTCCACCTTGCGCGCCATCAGTTCCGGCATCAGGGTCTGGTCGTCGATGTTCGGAAGGACACTGCTGAAGCCGGTGAACTCGCGCTGCTGCTCCTTGCCCTGGACCAGGGCGCTTACCCTGGTCTTGCCCCGGAACTCGCCCGTAACGGCCGTCCCCTTGAGGGTTATCGTTTTTATGTTGTCTTGGGCCAGTTCGGTGCGCAGGCGGCTGTAGCTGATCTGGGCCACCTGGGCGCCCTGTTGCGCAAAAAAGATGTTGGTGAGATGAAAGACCAGCATGAACAGGAGTATGGCGAACAGCGGTCTCCAGAAGGATTGGTTCATGATCCACAACCTCGTGATTATCAATCGGAACAGGGGGCAGCTATAGTGTATCCTTATCCGCGTTTTTCACAAGAATTTCGGTGGAGTGGCCACAACGTTGCCGTCATCGCACTCTTTTCAGCCGGCATAGGCCGTCTCCACGACGCATCACGAATGGTGCTGGCCAGCGAATAATAGTGGACGGCCGCCCCGGACCCCGCTAGACTGGTGGCCATTCAACACTAAGGGGAGTCATGCATCCGGAAAAACTCCAGGCATACGTCCTGTCAACCCTCGATTACGGCGACAGCGACCGGATCGTAGCGCTCTTCACCCTTGAGCATGGACGGATCAAGGCCTTTGCCCGGCGGGCCAGGAACAGCCGCAGACGTTTCGGTGCGGCCCTTGAGATCTTCGCCCGCATCGAGGCACATGTGGAAATCAAGCAGGGGGGGCTTTCCGGGCTGCGGCAGGCGGAGATCGACTGCATCTACCCCGGCATCCGCGGCGATCTGGGACGGATTGCCCATGCCCTGTACGCCTGCGAACTGGTGGATGCCATGACCCCCGAAGGTCATCCGCTGCCACGCCTGTTCCGTCTACTGGCGGCATACCTGGACAGGCTGGAGGCGTATCCCGCCAGCGAGCAGGAACGCCGTTTCTTCGAGATCAACCTGCTCAACATCCTGGGCTACCGCCCATCCCTGGAAGCGTGCAGCCGCTGTGGAACACCCTTTGACGATCGAGGCGCCTTGCTGCTGGATGACGGAGAACTGGTCTGCCGCGCCTGCACCGGCCACGGCAGGGAGATGACGCAGGTGACGCTGGGGCGGATGCTGGCCTGTCTCAAGACCGGAACATTCGGGCTGATCCACTTTCCGGACGAGGCGCAGGCCCAGACAGGCAGTGCACTGGACCGAGCCCTGGCCTTCCATGCCGGCCACCGCCTGAAGAGCCTGGAGTTTCTGCGCCAGATAAGCAACGAGAACCAATGAATGAGAAAAGGAAACCGATGAAAAAAGAACTGTATGTTGGAAGCATTTCAGCCAGGGCAACGGAGGAGGATATCAGGCAGCTGTTCTCCATCTCCGGCACCGTCACCTCCATCCACCTGATCAGGGATGCGCAGACAGGGGAATTCAAGGGATGCGGCTATGTCAGGATGGCAACTCCCGAGCAGACCAAGGATGCGGTTGAAACCCTGGATGGCGCGCTCCTGATCGACAGGGTGCTGACGGTCAGCATAGCCCGACCGCAGCCCCCCCAGAAGAAGAAGCAATTCGGTGGCGGTCGCCGCGGGCCGGGGCAGGAGCAGCGCCCCCGGGGTGGGAAGAGGTAGTCCCGGTCTCCGGCAGTCTCTTGCACGCAAGCAGAAACGGTTCATTAAATCAGGGCCTCTCAGGTCGCCCCTTTTGCTTTTTTGGTGCGCCTGGCGGCCCTGCTGTTCGCAAACGACAACACATCCTCCCCCCTTCGCCCCTCTTCGACGATTCCCCTCCCGACGTGCCGCCCGGCACACATGCTCCCTGCCACTGATCACATAAAGCAACCCACTACTGTCCGGTAAAAATCGATTGCACCGCTATAACTAGCTGATACTTATTGTTCTTTGATACAATTGTTCTTTTTTCGATTTGAATTCGTATTGGATGCTACCTTCCTGACTTAACAGGAGGGTAGCGATGCAATCCGGCAAAACGGTTTTCAAGCAGCTTTTGCAGTTTTTGCCCCGGTACGAATTCAATATCTGCGTTAGCCGATACCGAGGGGAGCACTGGGTCAAGAAGTTTTCAACCTATGACCAGTTTCTCTGTCTTGCATACGCCCAGATGGCTGGTCGCGAGAGCTTGCGGGATATCGAAACCTGTCTGAACTCTCATCAGGAAAAGCTCTACCACATCGGTTTCCGTGGTGACGTCTCCCGGACGACGCTTGCCGATGCCAATGAACGCAGGAATTGGCGCATCTTTCAGGACTTCGGCCATGTTCTTATCCGCATGGCACAAAAGGAGTATCAGAGCGATTCGATTGCAGTCGAGCTTTCGCAACCATTGTATGCCTTTGACTCGACAACCATTGACCTGTGCCTTTCTCTGTTTCCGTGGGCCGATTTCCGCAAGACCAAGGCAGCAGTCAAGATGCACACGCTCATTGACCTGCGCGGTCCGATCCCGACCTGGGTAGCCATAACCACCGGCAAGGTCCACGATGTCAGGATGCTGGATCATCTGCCGATTGAAAAGGATGCCTTCTATGCGATGGATAGAGGCTATGTCGATTTCGCGCGACTATACGCTATTCACCAGCAGGGGGCCTTCTTTGTTGTTCGCGCCAAGGACAACCTGAAGTGTAAGAGGCTGTACTCCAATCCGAAGGACAAAGAAACAGGAGTGCGGGCAGATCAGATTATCGCCCTGGTAACGCAGAAGTCGAAAAAAGGCTATCCGGAACGGTTACGCCGGGTCAGCTTTGTTGACAAAGAACGAAACAAACGGCTCGTTTTTCTCACGAACAACTTTGAGATCCCCGCAGAGACTGTAGCTGCGGTCTATAAGCAGCGGTGGCAGGTAGAGCTGTTTTTCAAATGGATTAAGCAGCACCTGCGGATCAAGTCGTTCATTGGGACATCGGTAAATGCGGTAAAGAGCCAGATATGGGTAGCGTTGTGCATCTATCTGCTGGTGGCGATCGCCAAGAAGAAACTCGGCATCCAGTGTTCGCTCTACACTTTTCTACAGATTCTCGAGGTCAACCTGTTCGAGAAAAAGCCCATTTCATCGCTGGTTGCGGAGGATCTTAAGCGAAATCCCGAACCTATCCAAAGCAACCAGCTGTATTTATTCGACTATTAACCGGACAGTAGTGAAAGCAACCATTGGATTTCGTTCAGATTCCATGCACTGGCAGCCTTCCCCCGGATTGATGATCGGGAGGGAACCAGTTGAAACATGCCCCTTTTTTCCGCTACGGCAAATCGACAAGCAGAAAAGACCGGCTATACTTGGTCTCAAGCACTTACCACCACTAACTGAGCACATGGACAGCCAACAACCACGGAAACGAGCGTACACTGCCAATAGAATAGTTTTCTGAAGGCTCACTAAACAGAAATAGGGAGGCTAATATGAAAGCACTATGCGTTTTGCAGTATATCCTGATTGCCCTGATGTTGACGGCATGCGCAACAACAGTGAACAACCCGCTCCCTGTCCAGAGTTCAATTCAAGTATCCGACTCCAGTGCACAGGAGTACCGGATCAGAGCCGGCGACCTTCTTGATGTCAAATTCTTCTACAACTCCGAACTGAATGAGCAGGTCACCGTCCGTCCCGATGGCCGCATCTCTCTCCAGTTGGCCAACGACCTCATGGCCGGCGGCCTGACCCCCGCGGAACTCACCGAACAACTGAAAAAAAAATACGCATCCGAAATCGACAATCCGGAGATAACCGTCATCGTGCGCTCATTCTCGTACCAGAGGATTTTTGTTGACGGAGAGGTCTACAGGGCAGGCCTCATTCCGCTGGTCGGCCAAATGACCGTTTTACAGTCAATCACACAGGCGGGGGGGAAAAAGGATACCGCCTATCTCAAGGGTGTGATTGTCATCCGGCGAACGCCTGGCGACAAACTGGTTACGATGCAACTCAACTTGGAAGACGCACTTGACAACTCCGACATGACTCAGGACATCGCCCTGCTGCCCAACGACATCGTCTTTGTCCCCAAGAGTACCATCGCCAACGTCAACGTGTGGGTTGATCAGTATATCCGCAGAAACATTCCCGTCTCCATGGGATTAAGCCCGTTTTAGCTAAACAGAGGGGGTCAGTCATGAAAAGTCCGGCAAAGAGCCCTGCACGAGAAGCAAATGGCTTGAGAGAATTCCTGACCATAGTGTTCAAGCGTAAAAAACTGATTCTGGGCGTTTTTCTTGCCGTTATCGTTGCGGCAACCGCCACGTCCTTCCTGCTGACCCCTGTCTTTGAGGCGAAATCGAGCCTGCTCGTCAAACTCGGTAGGGAATACCTTAACCGGCCCGAGGTAGGCAGTAATGCACCGGTCATGTCGCTGAACCAGGAAGAGGTGACCAATTCCGAGATCCAGATACTGAAGAACAGGGATCTGATTGAGAAGGTAATCAGCACCCTGAAGCTGGAAAACGTTTACCCGGACTTACTCAACAGTTCATCCAACCGGGTGAAACCTCTGGATGTGGCCATAGAACGTTTTGAAAAAAACCTTACGGTTGAAGGGATGAGAAAAGCCAGCGTCATCCAGGTCTCTTTCCAGCACCCGGATCCGCAGACTGCCGCCAGGGCGGTCAACCTGCTGGTAGAACTGTTTAAAGAAAAGCATCTGCAGGTCTTCAGCGACCCGAAATCCTCATTCCTGGAGACACAACTCCTGGCGTATGACCAGAAACTGAGGGAATCGGAAAGCAGGCTTCAGAACTTCAAACAGAAGGCCGGCGTGTTTTCCCTTGAAGAGCAGAGAACCCTGCTGCTCACGCAGCGCAACGACCTGGACACGGCCCTGAAGAGCACCCGGCACATCATATCCGAACTACACAAACGGATCGCGAGCCAGAAAGAGCAGCTATCCAAAATTGCCGCCAGTCCGGCACGCTACACCAGTACCGAACGGGACAGGATAATCGTCGAGGCAAAGTCAAAACTGCTCACCCTGCAACTTAGTGAGCAGGAACTGCTGAAAAAATATACCGAGAACAACCGCCTGGTCGTCAATGCCCGCAGGGAAATACAGATGGTCAAGGACTTCCTGAGAGAGCAGGAATCCGATATCAACACCAAGGCTAAAACGGGCAACCAGGTCTACCAGAGCACCGAAATAGAAATGGTCAGGGCTGAAACGGAATTGAATGCCCAGAAGGGGAAGGCACAGGCCCTGAACCAGCAGTTGGCCGAACTTGACCGTGAAATCCGTTCTCTCGACTACTCTGAAAAGAATATGCAGCAACTAAAGCGTGACATGCAGCTTAATGAAAAAAATTACCAGACCTACCTTGAAAAGGCAGAGGAGGCACGGATTACCGTCGACATGAATCGCCTCAAGCTGGCCAATATCAGCGTCATTCAGAGTGCCATGGTGCCAGCTGAGCCGATAAAACCGAAAAAGCTGCTGAATATTATACTTGGTATCGTCGCCGGGGTAATGTCGGGGCTCGGACTTGCGTTTCTGGCAGAATCGGCATCGCACACCTTCACTACTCCCGAGCAGGTCGAGCACCGCATCGGTCTGCCCGTGCTCACGACTATAGCCCAGCACGAGGGATGATCGCTCATGTACCTCACCTTCTTCCATCTGAAAAGAGAGCCCTTCAACATCACGCCTGACCCGGCCCTGCTCTTTCTCAGCCACAGCCATAGAGAAGCGCTTGCTGCGGTCATTTCCGGCGTGAACCGGAGAAAGGGGTTTGTTGCGATTACCGGCGAGGTCGGAGTGGGGAAGACCACCGTTATCAGAGCGTTCCTGGAAAAGGTCGATAAGCAGAACATCAGGGCGATCTATGTTTTCGACTCAAACATCACCTTCAAATCCCTGTTGAGAACGATTTACCAGAACCTCGGCAAGACATCCCTGTCTGAAGATGTTTCCGACATGGTCAGCCAACTGCATATGATCCTTATCGAGGAGTACAGAGCCGGGCGCAATGTCGTACTCATCATCGACGAAGCCCAGAATATGCCGGTGGAGACCCTGGAAAACCTCCGCATGCTCTCCAACCTGGAAACATCCACGGATAAACTCATCCAGATCGTCTTGTGCGGACAGCCGGAATTCGAGCAGAAACTCAACATGCATGCGCTGCGCCAGCTCAATCAGCGGATCGCCATCAGGGTGAAGATCCTCCCCTTTTCCGCGCAGGAGAGCCTGGAGTACATCAACCACCGCTTATCCCGCTCCCTGATGGACGATACCCAGCCATTCTCGTCCGGAGCTCTTGCCAGAATCGTCAAAAAGGCGGCAGGTATTCCCAGAGTCATCAACATCCTGTGCGACAACTGCCTGGTTACCGCCTACGGAAAACAGCAGAAAAAGGTCAGCTCACGGGTGGCACGAGAAATCATCGAAGAGCAGACCGGCAAGAGACACAGTTGGTGGAGGGTAGCTGCTGCCGGCATGACTGGCATCCTTGTTTCGGCCTGCTTTTTGTGGATCTACGTACACCACGGAGATTCCCGGCCGGTAGCGGTCCAGCCCATGCCGGTTCACGGTCAGGTCAACCGGAATGCGACGGGGAACAGGGAACAGGCAGCTCCGCCGTCCCCGGAAAAACAAGCCGTAGTGGAGACTCAAACGGATGAGGGGGGTCAACCGGTCTCGAGCGCGCCTACGCCGTCATACAAGGGGAGCAGGCCGGAAAACAGGAGCAGCTACACCGTCAGGGTTGCCAGAAGAGGCGATACGCTGGCGAAGCTTGTTTCGCAAACCTACGGTTCCGTTGACAGGGGGCTTTTAAGTCAGGTCAAGCAGCACAACCCTAGCATCACCGACATCGATAAAATTCTGGAAGGTGAAAAGATTTATTTTCCCGCACGGGGAAAATAGCCTCACGGTGGAGACGTGCCCAGACAAGGAGAGCAGTCATGAGCAATATCTATGAGGCGCTGGAACAGGCGCAGAGAGAAAAAAGTGGATCGGAAGTCCCCCACGTCATATCCATTCCGGAAGAGGTTCATTCAAAGGAACAGATGTTACGCGAAGGGGAGCGAAGTAGGAATGCCACAGCCTCGTCAATGGACACGGAGATGTTCTGTCTCTACCAGAATATCGAGTACTTGCTGCCCGACACTCCCGAAAAGACCATTCTGTTCATGGGGTTCCAGGGAGGAGAGGGCGTATCCACCATAGTCCGTGATTTCGCCAAGATGGCTGCCGCCAGGCTCGACAAGCGGGTGCTCATCATGGATGCAGCCCACCACAACCCGTCCCAGCACCTCTATTTCAACCTCAAGGGGAAGGCTGGCTGGAAAGACATCATGGGAACGGGGGAATCGGTTGACAAAGCCTGCCACCAGTCCGGCAGCTGCAACCTCTTTCTCGCCCCCATTTCACCCCAGCACAGCAAAGTTCCCCATGTGTACGATCACCCCGCGGCAACCGGCTTCTTGAAGGAATTGAAGAACAAATACGACTTCATTCTGATCGATTCTGCTCCGGCGATAACGTCCCCCGACAGCATAGCCATCTCCCGCTTCACCCATGGCGTTATCCTCGTCATGGAGGCGGAGCGCACGCGTTGGCAGGTCGTCGAGAACGTCAAGGATAAGATTGTCAGGAACGGGGGAAATATCATCGGCGTGATTTTCAACAAGAGAAAGTATTACATCCCGGATTCGATCTACAATCGACTGTTCTGAGAGGGGCAATTCGCGTTACCGGTAGAGGGAATAGCCATGGCAAAGATCTTTACTACAAAAAACGGATTCACCATGGTTAACGGAGCCACAGCCTGCTGCGTGGAAAACGTGCTCGAAGAGGAAAGCTTCAGGCATGTTCTCTACCGAGAGAGAAAGCGTGTCGAACGATCGGGAGAGTCGATGCTGCTCCTGCTGCTCGACCTGAGCCGTATTGAGGAAGGTGTTGACAGAAACGAGGTGCTTGCACTGCTGTCCGGTCCATTGCCAGTCTCCATAAGGGATACCGATGCCTGCGGATGGCTCCAGACCGGCGAACTTCTAGGAATTGTCTTCACTGAAATACACCGCGACGCTCTTGAGCAGGCTCGCCTGACCGTCGAGCACAAGGTCAGGGAGTCTCTGCTCGAAAAGCTATCTCCGCCACTGTACAAAAGAATTGGTCTGTCGATTCTGGCTTTTCCCGAAAAACCGGGTGAGAAAGAAAACGTTGAACAGAGAATTAGCTTCAACCCGTTCTTTTATCCGGAGGTTTTTCAAAAAGACATGAGCAGTCGGATCGAGGAAGGCGCAAAACGGGCCATGGATCTGGTGGGCAGTTCCCTGGCGCTGGTGCTGTTTTCGCCCCTGCTCGTGATCATGGCGGTGCTGGTAAAAACAACCTCTCACGGGCCCGTTCTCTACAGGCAGACACGCTTGGGACAGTTCGGAAAACCGTTTACTTTCCTGAAATTTCGCTCCATGCATATCAACAGAGATGATTCGATTCATCGAGAATTCATCAAAGGCTTTATCTCGAACTGCATGGTGCGCGAACCAGACCCGGAAACCGGCGAAGTGGTTTTCAAAATCAGACATGATCCAAGACTGACACCAATAGGGAGTTTCCTGAGGAGATCGAGTATCGATGAACTGCCCCAGTTCTTCAATGTCCTGAGGGGCGAGATGTCCCTGGTGGGGCCACGCCCGCCGATCCCCTACGAGGTTGCGGAGTACGACATTTGGCATCTCAACCGTATACTGGCCAGAAAACCGGGAATAACGGGATTATGGCAGATAAGCAAAAGAAGCCTTGCAACCTTTGACGCCATGGTACGACTCGATCTGCAGTACATCCGGACATGGTCGCTCTGGCTGGACATCAAAATCCTTCTGGCAACCCCCAGGGCGGTGTTGCGAGGCAAGGGCGCATATTGAGAGATGCCAGATAGGGAGACAATACCGAAAAGAGGTGAGAATCCATGCTGAATCTAGGCGTAATCGGATACGGCTACTGGGGCCCCAAAATCGTCAGAAACTTCAGTTGCGCGCAGGGGGCATCGGTTGTGTCGGTCTGCGACCTGGACCAGAAGGCACTATCACAGGTGAAAAAAAGCTTCGAAAACGTACATGTCACGCAGGACATGAATGAAATCATCACGTCACCAAAGATTGACGCTGTGGCCATCGTCACTCCCGTTTCGACTCATTTCAACATAGCGAAAATTGCGCTGCAAAACGGCAAACATGTTTTTATGGAAAAACCGTTCACGGCCAGCACCGCAGAGGCGATGGAACTGATCGAACTGGCCGAAAAGAAAAAACTCGTCATCATGGTGGACCACACCTTCCTTTTTTGCGGAGCGGTTAAAAAGATCAAACAGCTCATCGATGAGGACATACTTGGAGAGCTGTACTACTTTGACTCCATCAGAATCAACCTCGGCCTGTTCCAGAAAGATGTCAACGTGGTCTGGGACCTGGCGCCCCATGACTTTTCGATCATGCATCACCTGATCGGTCAGGAACCGGTCGCCGTGGCCGCAACCGGCATGTCACATTTCGACAACTGCATCGAAAACGTCGCCTACATCACCGTCTATTTCCCCGGTAACCTCATCGGCCATATCAACATCAACTGGCTGTCACCGGTCAAGATACGCACAACCTTGATCGGAGGCCACAAGAAGATGCTTGTCTGGAATGACCTCGTGGCGGACGAGAAAATCAGGGTCTACGACCGGGGAGTGGTGAACGGAAACGGACTGAGCAAGGAGAAAATGAACAATTTCTTGATGCACTATCGAATGGGCGATATGTGGGCACCGCGATTCGAGCAGGTGGAGGCGCTCAAGAACGAAGCCGAGTATTTTGTTGAATGCATTGACGGCAACAAGACACCGATCAACGACGGGATTGCCGGCATGAGGGTTGTCAAGATGCTTGAGGCATCAGTCAGGTCGCTGAAAAATGGGGGAGTCGTCACCTATCTGTAACGCACTTGGCCGCATTCGAGAGAGGAATACTACTATGGGCGAGTATGTATGCATATCTGACGATGTAAGGCTGGGTAAAAACGTCTCACTGTCCAAATTCATTAATCTGTACGGCTGCGAGATTGGGGACAACACAAAAGTCGGTGCTTTCGTAGAGATTCAGAAGAACGCCAGGATCGGCAGCAACTGCAAAATCTCCAGCCATACGTTCATCTGCGACGGGGTAGTTATTGAGGATAACGTCTTTGTCGGTCACAACGTAACATTCATAAACGACCTTCTTCCAAGAGCGACAACGGATGGGGGGGCTTTGCAGACCGAGGCGGATTGGGTCTGTGAAAAAACCATCATCAAACGCGGGGCTTCCATCGGTTCCAGCGCGACACTTTTGTGCGGCATCACGGTGGGTGAAAATGCAATCGTCGGAGCCGGAAGCGTAGTGACAAGAGATGTCCCGCCCAATACGATCGTTGCGGGAAATCCGGCGCGGATCAAGAGATGCATAGCGCCATAGGAATGTCGCCGCAAAAAATCGACACAGCAGGCCATGGGCAGCTTGTCGACCATCATGAGTCAGGGAGCGAAGGAGAGCAAGATGGTGAATGTACCCTTTATCGATCTCCATGCCCAGTATGAGTCAATTCGCGGTGAAATCACGGCTGCTGTGCAAGAGGTGCTGGATAGCAGCGCTTTTGTCGGCGGGCCTTTTGTCGAAAAATTCGAGGAGGCCTTTGCTCGATTCTGCGGCACTGCCCATGCGGTGGCAGTCAGCAGCGGCACATCGGCGCTCTGGATGACCCTCATCTGTCTCGGCATTGGACCGGGCGACGAGGTCATAACCGTGCCCAACACTTTCATAGCCACTGCCGAGGCAATCAGTTTGTGCGGCGCACGCCCGGTTTTTGTGGATGTGGAGCAAGACTCCTGCACGCTTGCCCCTGGATTGCTCGAGGCGGCCGTCACGCCGAACACGAAGGCGATCATTCCCGTGCACCTCTTCGGTCAACCCGCGAATATGGATCCGATCATGGCGTTCGCCGCGGAGCGCAACCTCTTCGTCATCGAGGATGCCTGCCAGGCCCATGGAGCACGGTACAGGGACAGGCCCGTGGGTTCCATGGGCGACGCCGCCTGTTTCAGCTTTTATCCGGGCAAGAACCTTGGCGCCTACGGAGAGGCTGGCGCGGTTACGACCAACAATGCAAAACTGGCCGGCAACATACGCAGGATGCGCGATCACGGTCAGTCACGGAAATATTTTCACAGCATGATCGGCTGGAATGGCCGCATGGATGGCATCCAGGGCGCGGTCCTCAGCGTGAAGCTTGAGTATCTTGCGTCGTGGAATGAAAAACGCCGCAATAATGCCGCGCTGTACAACGATTTCCTCCATGGCCATGAGGGGGTCATACTGCCGGTGGAGATGGAGTATGCACGGCATATCTATCACATCTACGCCATCCGCGTGCAGAACAGGGACCGCGTCTTGGCCAGACTGAATGAAAAGGGGATCAACTGCGGCATTCACTATCCGCTACCGATACATCTGCAGGATGCCTATCGTTCTTTCGGTCTTGCGAAAGGGACGTTCCCGGTCGCTGAACAAGTCGCTGATCAGTTGCTTTCATTGCCCATGTACCCTGAACTTACCCATGAGCAGATTGAGTATGTTGCTCGAGAGACGAAGAACATGACCATGGCCAGTCGATGATGTCAAGAGGTGTAGTATGCACTCCCTGCTTGCGGAAGGACAGGTTACGTACGCACAGGTGACAGGCCCGCGTAGTGCGCAAGCCGGGCATAGCATTGACTCCTCGTGCGCTGCTCCTGGCTGCGCCTCCGTACGCATGGTTGACCCGCTGCTGTATCCCGCGTGGAATGAGTTGGTATGCTCCCTGCCAGATCATTCCATTTTTCACTCGGCCAACTGGGCAATGGTGCTGAGCAAATCATACGGCTACCGTCCCCGGTACTTTGCACTGTTTGATGGGGACAAACTGCTCGGTCTCATACCGATGATGGAAATCGCAAGCCTCCTCACCGGCCGCAGGGGGGTCTCTCTTCCCTTCACGGATTACTGCGAGCCGCTTGCGGCCCCGGGCGTATCCTCGAAGGACGTGTATAACGCGCTCATCGAGTACGGCAAACGTGCCCGCTGGCGCTACATCGAATTCAGGGGACAGGGATGCATGAACCGGGACGTTCCCTGTTTTGCCCGGTATTACAGACACGTCTTGCCTCTTGCTCCGGATCCGGACAAACTTGCCGTGGGTTTTCGGGACAGCACCACCAGAAACATCCACAAGGCCCTGAAAGCCGGGGTAACGGTGAAACGCTGTGACACCTTTGCGGCACTGGAAGAATTCCGCCGTTTGAATGGCATGACGCGCAAGGCCCATGGCCTGCCACCACAACCCCCCGTTTTCTTCAAAAACATTTTTGACTGTATTATTTCCCAAGGGCTTGGAAAGGTCGTGCTTGCATCGCACCAGGGTGAGGTGATTGCCGGAGCGGTCTTTTTTCATCTGGGTGATCAAGCCCTGTACAAATATGGCGCTTCCAACCGACACTACCAGAACCTGAGGGCCAGTAATCTTGTCATCTGGGAGGCAATCAGGTGGTATGCAGAAAAAGGGTTCCGTTCCCTCTGTCTTGGCAGGACAGATTTCGAAAACACGGGACTGAGGCAGTTCAAGAATGGCTGGGGCGGACAGGAATACATCATTTACTATTACCGCATCAACCCGACCAAAGAGCGCTTCCTTGCGGGAAACCGGTCATCAACGCAGCAATCGTGCTGGCTATTTCGAAAGCTGCCGGTGAAAATCTCTGAACTTGTCGGAAAGATTCTTTACAGGCATGCGGGCTGACTGGCAGTTCACCCACACCGCGGCTGATGACTCCCATGGAAGGCTACAACGCGATCCTCCGGGAAAGTGCAGGCATCAAGCATGAAAAAGGCGATAATAATTGGCGCGTCTTCAGGTATCGGCAAGGAACTGGCGAAAATCCTGTCGGGAAGGGGTTACATTGTCGGCTTGGCTGCCAGGCGTGTCGCATTATTGGCAGAGATTCAAAATGAATTGCCGGAGAGATCGTATATTAAAAGGCTTGATATTGCAGAGCCGGTTGAGGCGATGCAATTGCTGACAGGGCTTATAGAACAGATGCAAGGTACTGACATAGTAGTAGTCTGTTCGGCAGTGTGCTTTTACAATCCTGATATCAACTGGCAAAGCGAATACGATACCGTCACAACCAATGTTGCTGGTGTTACTGCTATGCTGAATGTTGCATTCAACTACTTCAGACAGCATGGAGGTGGCCATATAGTGGGAATATCTTCCTTCAAGGCATTGAGAGGCGGCAGCAAATCGCCTGCCTATAACGCATCAAAGGCTTTTTTGTCAAATTACCTGGAAGGACTCAGGTTTAATGCCCAAAAGAACCAGCTAAACATATCCGTTACCGACATAAGGCCTGGACTGGTTAACACATCAATGTCTCTGAATATAAACAGTCTGTTTGTAGTTTCGGTGGAAACTGCCGCTATGCAGATATGTAAAGCGATCGAGAGCAAGAAACGGGTTGCCTATATACCGATGCGATATTGGCTTATAGCCTTCCTGATGCAAAAAATGCCTTTCGGCCTGTATCGAAGATTGTAGGCAAACTCACCGCGGACACCGCAGATGTTCCGAGGAGACAGCATATGTGCGGTATAGCAGGAATTTTCCATTTCGAGGGAAAAACCTCGCCAACACTGGAACAGGTCACGACGATGATCTCTCCTCTGGCGCACCGAGGACCGGATGAAGCCGGCGTGTATCTTGACGGTCGCATAGCCCTCGGCAATGTGAGACTCAGCATTATCGGCATCGATGGCGGCACGCAACCGATCAGCAACGAAAACGGAACCATCTGGATAGTCTATAACGGCGAAACATTCAACTATATCGAACTGAAAGAGGAGTTGCTGAAGAAGGGGCATCGTTTCATAACGGAAACCGATACGGAAGTGCTGCTCCATCTCTACGAAGAATACGGAACGGAGTGCCTGCAAAAGATCAATGGCCAGTTTTCCTTTGCCATCTGGGACTCCCGTAAAAGGGAGCTCTTTCTGGCCAGGGACAGGGTTGGCATCCGGCCGCTTTACTACACGTTCTCAGATGGGAGGCTTTATTTTGCGTCGGAAATCAAGGCGATTCTCGCGGCAGGCGGCGCACACGAACTTGACGGGGAAGCACTCTCGCAAGTTTTTATTTTCTGGTCGACTCTGCCGGGAAGAACCGTGTTCAAGGGTGTCCGGGAACTCCCCCCGGGACACTGTATGCTGGTTAAGAACGGTCCAGCTACGCCCGAAGCGTATTGGCGCATCCCCCATTATGCCCACAACGATATGCAAAGTCTGTCTTTGGACGATGCAATAGAGGAACTTCGGGCACTGCTTACTGATGCGGTTAAAATTAGGCTGCGAGCCGATGTTCCGGTTGGAGCATACCTGAGCGGCGGGCTGGATTCCTCCATAATTGCCATGCTTGTTTCCAGAAATTTCAACACCAGCCTGACAACCTTTTCCATGGGCTTTCAGGAAGATCCCTTTGATGAAACCCCTTTCCAGGATGAACTGATCCGTTTTATCGGTGTTGACCACCGTAGGGTGCTGATTGACAATGAGCAGATTCTTGGCTGTCTGCAGAAAACTATCTGGCACTGTGAAACGCCGATTCTGCGTACGGCTCCGGTGCCGTTGTTCATTCTTTCACGCCTTGTAAACACCGAAGGATTCAAGGTCGTTTTATGCGGCGAAGGAGCGGACGAACTCTTTGGCGGATACAATATTTTCAAGGAAGCCAAAATACGCAGCTTTTGGGGAAAACAGCCTGAATCGGCGTGGCGTCCGCTGCTCCTGCAACGACTCTACCCCTACATCTTCAGCAATCCTTCACGCCTCAGACACTACCTGCACAGCTTCTTTGCCGTCAAAGCGGAACAGCCGAAAGACCCCTTTTTCTCGCACATGCTGCGTTGGAAAAGCAGCGAAAAGAATCTGACCTTTTTCTCCGATGACTACATCGCCGCGCTGGGCGATTATGACCCTTTTGAAGAACTGGCCAGCCGGTTGCCACACAGTTTTTTTGACCGAGATCTCCTGTCGCGCGCCCAAGTTCTTGAAATGGAGCTTTTCCTCTCCAATTACCTCCTCTCCAGCCAGGGAGACAGGGTTGCCATGGCCCATTCAGTTGAGGCGCGCCACCCCTTTCTGGACGTCAGGTTAATCGATTTTTCCTTGAGGCTCCCCGGAAAGTGGAAGATGAGGGGGCTGAACGAAAAGTACATTCTCAAGCGGGCATTTCAGGGACAGATTCCGGAGCGAATAACGAGGCGGGCCAAACAGCCGTATCGGGCTCCAATACGGGAACTGTTTTCCCCACATGCGACACAGAGCAACGAATATGTCGACTATCTGCTTTCAACGGCAAATCTGAAAAAATGCGGTTATTTCAATGCAAACAGGGTAAGCAGTCTCTTTTCCAGATACCGCGGCGCCAGCGACGGGTTAACGACCGAATTCCAGAATATGGCCCTGATCGGCGTGCTTTCCACCCAGATACTCCATCAGCAGTTTGTCGAGGGGGATTCTTTGTGGAAAGCAGGGCCCCTCAGACCGGACAGGGTAGTCGATGCAACCGGGTGCACCCCACATATTGTGAACAACAGGGGGCTGCGCAGGGAAAGGAAAGGACAACGAATACCCATTAACCCAAATCCGTGAACTGCATGGGGCGGGTTCTTCGCGATGCCGGCGTTCACCGTCCCGCCTGAGCAGTCCCCGCTTCTTACGGACGACATCAGCCATAAGCGTCCCCATGGTGCTCAAGGGTCCCAAACCGGGAGCCGCCGAAAAAGCAAACTGAATTCAGCTTCTCAGAAAAGCGTGCCAGGAGAATACAGAGGAGAATTCCATGAATGGCGAGGAACGATCACTGGTCCATGATTTTCTGGAAAACAGCGCGGAACTACGACCCGATAAAACGGCTGTAGTCCATGGAGAAGTGCGCACAACGTACGCCCAGCTCAACGCAATGACCAACGAACTGGCATCGTGGTTGCTAAGTCAGGGAGTCTCCGCCGGTGACAGGATCGTCATCCTGTTCAAGAACAGCATCGAGTACATTGTCAGCTACTACGGGGTACTAAAGGCCAGAGGGATAGCTGTGCCCCTGAACTGTGACGTCAAGCAGGACGGCCTGGATGCTATTCTGCGGGAAATCCGCCCCAAGGCGATCCTCGCCACCGGAAATCTTGAGAGAATCCTTCGGGAAACATCTTCCCCATCGAGGGAAAACAGCCTCATGCTGATCAGCCAGCCAGCGTTGTCCTGGCATTCGGATGCATGCACTGTTGTTGCCTGGGATGATGTCGTGTGTGGGAAAACGACCGACAACCCTCGCTTGTCCATAAGCGAATCCGAGCTAGCCAGCATAATATACACCTCCGGCTCAACGGGAAAACCTAAGGGGGTCATGCTGTCACACAGAAACATCACCTCAAACACCCACTCCATCATTCAGTATCTGCACCTCTGCGAGACCGATATCCAGATGGTGGTCCTTCCCTTCTTTTATGTCATGGGTACCTCGTTGCTCAACACGCATATGGCCGTTGCCGGTACGGTTGTCATCAACAACAGGTTTGCGTTTCCGGCGTGCGTTATCGAGCAGATGGCGGCGGAGCACGTTACCGGCTTTTCCGGGGTTCCATCCACGTACACCTATCTTTTGCACAGATCACCGTTGGCTCTCTTTCGGGACAGGCTCGTTGCCCTCCGCTACTGCTCGCAGGCAGGCGGCCATATGTCCCGGCAAACCAAGGAAAAGCTGTTACAGGTGTTGCCATCCCACACGAAACTGTACGTCATGTACGGAGCGACTGAGGCTGCCGCACGCCTGACCTATGTCGAACCGGACCACCTGACAAGGAAACTCGACTCAATCGGCAGACCCATTGGGGGTGTAACCATCAGTATTATGGATGAAAAAGGGAATGAACTTCCTCCTGGGGTCCCCGGTGAACTCGTTGCCCAGGGCCCCAATATCATGCTGGGATACTGGATGGACAGCAAAAGCACCTCCGAAGTCCTGGATGAAAACGGATACCATACCGGCGATATGGGATTCATGGATGAAGAGGGATATCTGTTTGTGACCGGACGCAAGAACGACCTCCTGAAAGTGGGAGGGCACCGAATAAGCCTCCAGGAGATCGAAGACGCTCTCATGGCAACCGACCTGGTTATTGAAGCGGCCGTACTCGGAGTTGATGATCCGTTGTTGGGAACAAAGCTCGTGGCAATCGCGGCCCCCATTGAAGGAAAAACGGATGGGAAAAGCGTTCTGGCACGATGCCAGACGATACTCCCCAAACACAAGATTCCATCAGAAATCAGATTGGTCAATGCGCTGCCCAAGAGCGCAAACGGCAAAATAAACCGTTCCGGCTGTCGAGAGCTGCTCAATTCCCCTTGATGCCACCGGATATGTCACCTGTTTCGGGGAAAGGAACGCATGTGAGACTGTATTTTAATGGAGAATTAAAATGATGGCACTTCGGAATCGATTGCTCGGCAAGCTTGCCATGATTGCTCCAGGCGGGTATTCGCTGCGCCCCTGGCTGCACAGAAAGCGGGGTGTTCAGATCGGTTCCAACGTCTGGATAAGCCAGTATGTGTATATAGATGAGCTCCATCCCGAAAATGTAATTATTAAGGATAATGTCATCATAGGCCTCAGATGCACCATATTTTCTCATTTTTATCTGGGAGGATACAGGTCGGCGGATAAAGCCGGTAAAGTTCTTATAGAGAAGAATGTGTACATCGGTCCCGGCTGTATCATTTTAAATGACGTGACGATCGGGGAAGGAGCAGTGGTAACTGCCGGAAGCGTCGTAACCAAAAATGTGCCTCCCGGAATCCTGTATGGGCACTCGCCCTGTGCTCCTTTGGCACAGATAACACATCCACTGATACATGACGGCAATGTGGATTACCGGCATTTTCTGTTTGGCCTGAGAAAGTACAACGATGAATCCGGGCCGCATAGGCCGAAATTGTGATTGATGCGGGTTTAAAAGCCATTGTTAGTGCAGTTTCCCAAACACGAAACGGAGAGGAGTACCGATGAATGGAACGGTGCACCATTTGCGTGATGCATTGCGCCTGAACCCAGACAATGAAGCGTCGAGGATCAGTCGCGAAATTCGTGAGATGATGCTGGGCCAGATAAAAAGGCGCGGCCTGGTCGTTGGGCTCTCCGGCGGAATCGACAGCAGCGTAACAGCGGCGCTTGCCGTGCAGGCCTTGGGGCAGGACAGGGTTCTGGGGTTACTGATGCCTGAGCGAAATTCGTCCGGAGATTCCTTGCATCTTGGCAAGATGGTGGCTGGCTATCTCGGCATTGAGACAGTTACGGAAGAGATTACCAACATACTTGAGGCAGTTGGGTTCTATCAAAAGTACGATTCAGCTGTTTGCCGGGTAATACCCGAATACGGCAGGGGTTGGAAATCCAAAATAGTGATCTCAAACGCTCTGAAGCAACATTCCTATGCATCCTTTTATATTGTTGCCCAGCCCAAAGAAGGGGCGGTTATCAAGAAACGCCTGTCCCTTGAGCCTTATCTGGAAATTGTCGCCGCGACAAATTTCAAACAGCGCATACGAAAAATGCTGGAGTATTACCATGCCGATCGTCTGAACTACGCTGTTGCGGGCACACCGAACCGTTTGGAGTATGATCAGGGATTTTTTGTAAAACTTGGTGACGGAGCCGCTGACATAAAACCGATTGCGCACCTGTACAAGTCACAGGTTTACCAGCTTGCCGAATACTTCGGCATACCGGAAGAGATCAGGCAGCGGAAACCGACCACTGATACCTATTCTCTGGAGCAGGGGCAGGATGAGTTCTTTTTTACGCTCCCCTATGACCAGATGGATCTCTGTCTATTTGGCAAGAACAATTCCGTTCCAGCCGGGGACATTGCCAACGTACTCGGCATGCCAGAGCAACACATTGAAATTATTTATAAAGATATCGAAACAAAACGCGCCACCACGCGTTACCTCCATCTTTCAGCGCTAGTGATGGAAAATGGTATACTTTCATACACAGCTTGACTACCTGATGCGATCTGCAGGGAGGCGACAGTCCAATGCTCAAAAGCGAAAAAATCAGAACATTCATAATCGATAATTTTCTTTTTGGGGAAGACCGTGGCCTGACGAATGACAGCTCTTTTCTCGAAGAGGGATTTATCGATTCAACGGGGGTAATGCAGTTGGTATCGTTCCTCGAAGATGAGTTTTCCATCAGGGTCAACGATGAAGAACTCACTCCGGAGAATCTGGACTCCATAAACAGGGTAACAGATTTTATTGAGCGGAAACTGTTTCCTGGTAGTTCATTTTCTTCAGATTCAGGCAGGTATGGAGAAAGAGGCTCGGGATGAACCAGAGACTCATGAACTCATACTATCAGATAAAGCCATATTTTCCGAGATCACTGCAGATCATGATCAGAAGCCGGGTAACTCTGGTGAAGAAGTGGATATACAGAAATACATGGCCTATTGACAGAGATGCAGCAAGAGCTCCCGAAACCTGGAGCGGGTGGCCTGAAGAGAGTCACTTTGCCTTGGTGCTGACCCACGATGTAGATACCGTGACAGGTCAGGATAAATGCGGAGAACTTGCCGAAATCGAAAAGTGCTTGGGGTTTCGTTCGTCATTCAACTTTGTCATAACAAACAAGGTGTCGCACGAACTGCGCAATCGATTGGAAAAAGACGGCTTTGAGGTAGGAATACACGGTCTTTGGCATGACAGGAGCTTGTATAAATCAAGGGGTAATTTCGATTATCAGGCAGGAATAATCAACACATATCTCAAAAAGTGGGGGGCTGTTGGATTTCGCTCTCCATCCATGCACCACAACTTGGAATGGCTCCATGGACTGGATATAGCATATGACGCATCCACATTTGACACAGACCCTTTTGAACCTCAACCGGATGGTGTGCGAACGATCTTTCCGTTTTGGGTTCCGGCAAACCATAGCGATAACAACAAGGGGTATGTGGAGTTGCCCTATACGCTTCCTCAGGATTTTACTCTTTTTGTGCTCTTTAAGGAAAAATCGATAGATATCTGGAAGAGAAAACTGGACTGGATATTCGAGCATGGTGGCATGGCACTCGTGAACACCCACCCTGATTACATGGATTTTACAAACAAGGCGAAGAATTGCAGCAGCTATTCCGTAGACCATTACATAGAGTTTCTGGAATACGTAAAGACTCGCTACGGAAATTGCTGTTGGCATGTATTACCGCGGGATCTTGCCAGTTTCTGGACTGAAAAGTCCCATAAAGAGAGGCGTGAACGGCAATGAGCGCGAACTCCGTTGCGGCAAAACAGAATGAGAAGAAGGTGGCTGTAAGGGACGTTTTTATCCTTGACCCGCTCACTGACCCAAGGTGGGACAGTTTTGTAGAAAAGCATCCCTTTGGAAAAATCGCTCACACATCCAGCTGGAAAAGGGTGCTCGAGGACAGTTTTGCAAACATGAAAGGCTACTATCTGGCGCTTGAGGATCAGAGCGGAACAGCCCTGAAGGCCGCTCTGCCTCTGTTCGAGAGAAAAGGCAAGCTGTCAGGACATCGTCTGGTCAGCATCCCCCACGCGACACTGTGTGATCCGCTTGTTTCATCCGGCGAAGACCTGTCTGCTCTCATCGATGCGGCAGTTAGCCTGCAACAGCAAAAGAGGATCACATCGATTGAAGTACGAAGCCTTGATGCGTTTTCTTTGCTGGATGACAAGCGGATCAGCCGCCACCATTTTTTAAAAAATCATTACATTGATTTGGATAAAAGTCAGGAGGCGCTGTTCCGCTCCTTCCATCGCACCTGTGTCAGACAAAGGATTTCACGGGCTGAAAACAGTGATCTGCGACTCGTTGTCGGTCAGGACGAAAGGGATCTTAATTCATTTTTCCAGCTGTTCGTCAAAACCAGAAAACGTCTCGGCTTCCCTCCGCAGCCATACCGTTTCTTCACCTCACTCTGGCAAGAATTCGGTGCAACCGGAAAAATGTCGGTGTTGCTTGCAAAGCGACAACAGCACATCCTCTCCGGTCTGATTCTGTTCAAATACCGGGACCGGGTCTCTGCGGAATTTCTTGCCTGGGATGCCGGTTGCCGCGACGTAAGTCCCAATCATTTTCTTTTCTGGGAAGGAATCAAGGCAGCTCATAGCGAAGGCTACTCTATTTTTGATTTTGGTGCGACATCACCAAACAACACCACTCTTATGGAGTTTAAAAAACATTGGGGGACCAAGATCATCGACATAACCCATTGTTATTGCCCGTATCAAGAAAACGATGACTACGAATCAAAGGAGCGTTCCGTTCAGTATAAGCTCACCAAGAAGATATGCCCCTACATACCTGACAGCGTGCTCATTCATCTTGGCTCTTTTTTTTACAACTACCTGTGAGCAGTATCCGAACTGAACTAAAATGCCCCATTGTTTCTCGCCGGAGTTTACCATGCTGAAGACACATCGTAATTCCACAAACGTCAAACAGGACACCGCGTTTCCACAAAGCGCACACAATCAGTATTCTTGCCAGCTTTTTTCTCTGCCCGATATTGTAGAGAAACTGAGCTTATTTGAAATCATCTGGCAGTCCCGGCAAAGAGCTAAACGCATTCTAAAGAGGCGTTATTACTTCCTCTGCAAGTTTCTCGCAGACTGGAAAAACAGCCTTTCCTCGGGAGTAAAAGAAACTGCAGGCATCTCATCCCCCCCCTTGCAGCCAGGTGATAGTGTGCGCGTCAAATCATGGCTGGAAATCAGGCAAACATTAAACAACTGGCACCAACTCAACGGTTGCTCTTTTATGGAGGAAATGTGGCCATACTGCGGTACCAGACAGACAGTTCTGAAACGGGTGGAGAAATTCCTTGATGAGCGGGATTATCGTGTCAAAAAATGCAAGGGGATAGTCATTCTGGACGGAGTGATGTGCCAAGGGACCAAGGACTTTGGAGCCTGCGACCGCAGTTGTTTTTTCTTCTGGAGAGAAGAGTGGCTCGAAAAAATGAATGACTAATCCGGACAGCACTACAGAACAGATCCAACTCACCAGTGTCGTTCGATTTCGACGCCATTAGACCATTTCGACAACGAGGAACGAAGACCATGAGCGTAAATAGTAGAATACTGTGGGTCGATTTGGAGAACTCCCCCCATGTCCCGTTCTTCAAGCCAATAATCGATGAACTGGAAAAGCATGGGTACCGGGTTGTTATTACCGCCCGCGACTGTTTCCAAGTGTGCGGACTTGCTGACCTGTATGGCCTTCCTTACACACGAATCGGACGACACTACGGAAAGCACAAGGCGCTCAAGGTTGTGGGAGCCGTGATACGGGCTCTGCAAATGGGGAACACATTGGCTAGACCCCTCCCCTCCCTGGCAATTGCCCATGGATCCCGTTCCCAGCTACTCGCAGCAAAGATTCTTCATATACCCGCACTTCAACTCGCCGATTATGAGTTTTCCAACAAAATGCCATCCTTCTTAAGCTCTGATTGGATAATGATTCCCGAGACTATTCCCGCGGGCTTGCACTGGCGGAATCCCTCCCGCATAAGCACATATCCTGGAATAAAGGAAGATGTCTACGTTCCCACGTTCAAACCACAAACGGGTATACTGTCGGAGCTGGGTATACTTGAAAAGGAAATCGTAGTCACCATTCGCCCCCCCGCAAGCGAGGCCCACTATCACAATCCCAAGAGTGACGATCTATTTTATGCCACAGTCAACTGGCTCTCGGGCATCGACAATCTTCGCATGGTCGTACTACCCAGAAACAGCAGTCAGGCAGCATACATCGGTAAAACATGGCCAGCCTTGATTAGCGAAGCTAAAATGGTGATTCCGGACAGGGTGCTGGACGGTCTGAATCTTATCTGGCATTCGGATCTCGTCATCAGTGGTGGTGGCACGATGAACCGCGAGGCAGCAGCCTTGGGAGTACCCGTCTACAGTATATTCAAGGGAGAGATAGGCGCGGTGGATACGTATCTGTCGAATAACGGCCGGCTCACGCTTCTGGAAAAAGTTGAGGACCTGAATACTAAGGTGATTCTCCGCAAATGGGCAAGGCCGGCCTTCCCCGACCGCTCAAGCCGTCCCGCGTTGGAAGTGATAGTTGCCAGAATACTGGAACTAGTTGAAAGAACGCCAAACAGCCCGTCTTGATAGCTCATCAGACACGGCGTTTTAATGGGAAATGTCTTCGGTTAAAGCACTCACCCTCATCTCGAACCGGCACACTGAAAGCGATGAGCTAACATGGGGGTTATACGTCATTTGGGCCATTTTTTTTCTCGATATTTCCCTGCTGATTCGTTACGCGAGCGATTTGCACGGGGCATGGCGTGGGTTGTTCTTGGGTCATCGCTGCGGCAAGGGGCAAATTTTCTTGCGGGAATTGTAGTGGCACGGATTCTTGGCATTGCCGATTTCGGTAAACTTGCAGTCATTCAAGGCACGATACTAATGCTGACAGGCTTCGGGCAAGCCGGGATAGGCCTCTCAAGCACCAAATATGTTGCAAGTACTCGGACAACTGAACCGAAAAGAACCGGACGCATCATAGGGTTTTCACTGGCGTTTACCTGCGTAATGGCTTGTGTCGCAGGTGCCTGCATGTCTCTGTTCTCTTCATGGATTTCCAACAAACTATTGCCAGGAAGCAATATTTCGACAGAGTTACGGCTCTCAACTCTTTGGCTGATACTTGAAATGATAAACATCATACAACTGCGCATTCTGGCGGGACTCGAGGCTTTCAGCCGAAGTGCCCATATCAACACCTGGCAGGCATTTTTTCTTCTCCCCGTCGTTATCACTGGGGCATACTTCGCCGGATTGAATGGAACGATCATTGCTTTTTCAGCCATAAGCCTAGTGGGCTGTCTTTTTGGACAACTTTTCATTAGAAGAGAATGTGCCGGCTTTGCCATTGCTATCAGCTATCGTGGAGCCTGGGCAGAAAGGACTATCCTTCGAATGTCCACAATGGTGTGGCTAAGCGGTATGGCCATGAACCTGACAAACTGGTTCGCCGGGATACTGCTGGCGCGCCAACCCACAGGAGTTTCGGAATACGCCTTGTTCAACGCGGCGCAGCGTCTCCAGAATATTATCATCTTCATACCCCAGAGAATTTTCCAGGTTACGGTTCCCCTTCTGTCAAACCTGTACGCAACAGGTAACAGAAGCGGCTTCAGAAAGACGCTGCTGGGCGCGGGTGGAGTTGGCACTCTCTTTACGCTATTGTTGTCATTTCCGGTGTATTTTTTTTCAGAGCAGCTGATGTTCTGGTATGGACCCGAGTTTTCCAGAGGATATGGAGTCTTGCGGATTATTGCCTTCACCAGTTGCGTGAGCGCGGCATGGACGATAGCCTCAGCAGGGTTATGGGCTGCCGAGCAATCAAAACAGATGTTTCTTCTGGACATCTTGCGAGGCGGACTCCTGGTGCTGTTATGTTTTGCCGGAATGGCTGCCAGTTCCCGGACTCTGGCACTGGCCCACCTGTTCAGCTATTCGGTTGGAACAACCCTGTTAATGCTTGCCGTGGCTCGGTTTTCAAAAAAAGCCTAATGCGACAAGCGCAAAGCCACGGTAATCCGACGCGAGGTCACCATGTCAAAACCGGCCACCGAACAACACGAAGATTATGCAGATCTTGCCCCTGAAGACGATTACGATGTTCATCGGTTTGACAGAGCAGTATCGCTGCTTGTCTCAATAGCCCTGATCGCCTCATGGTGCGCGGCGGTGATTGTAGCTCTGACAGTAGGCATCAATCCGGATGACGCCTATTTCGCACCACAAAGCAAACCGGCATTGTACTATCTCTTTCATGCAACGGGCATAGTGTCTGTCGTTGGTGCGGGAATGCTGGCTGCCATTTCCGGTCAATATAGAAGGCTGTGCCTGTCGGCCCGAATTGCGTTCTGTACCATGCAGGCAGCAAGCATCTGCTGGGCACTCATCGCCTACGACATGAAAGACTATCTTTCTTGGAAGGCGCTGGGAGCGACGGGACCCCTGGTCTGGCTTTCCAGTATCCTGCTCTTTGCCGGAATGAACCGATCGACATGGCATTCCCTCGGACCTGTCAGCAATGCCCTCTCATATCTTACGGCTGTCCTGGCAATGTACGCCATTGCAACGCACAGAGAAATTGACGTGAGGTTCGAGTCTGGTCCCGTGCTCATCATGATTATTCTGGCCTGGTTTGCCGGTTGGACACTGCTTACCGCACGTAAAACGACTGGATGGAGGCTGTGCATTCGGGTTTTTCCCTACATAGCCTTCCTGTTTACAGCCGTCTTTACCCAAACCCGTTCATGGGTTCTCATGTCGCTTCTTCTCCTGGTGGCATTTCTGATCCTCAGGTCTCCTTCCGACGAAGAGGGCGGTAAAATACGATTTATCCGCAGCAAGGTCATATTATCAATAATTGCTTTGCTTTTGGTCACCGGGTTGCTGTTCCAGGATGAGTTTGGAAAGGCCTTCGGCATGCTGGGAGAGCGCATGTATGACGACACCCGCACCGGCCAGTACCTGGAGTTTTTCGATCAGGTTCCGGCTTCCGATTTGATTCTGGGGCGAGGACCGAACGGCACCTGGTTTTTCGGCGACGAGGAGTACCAGTATTTCGACAATTCGTTCGTGTGGATGGCGTTTATCGGTGGCGTGCCCATCCTTATCCCCTACATCATCCTGATTATCGTCCCCGGATTCCGGGCATACTTCAGGGGAGCCCGGGAGGATGATGCCGCTGCTTCGGCATTGCTGATCCTGTGGGGGATTGCCTGCCTTGGGGTAAGCACCTATTCCCATCCATCCTTAACCCCTTACAGCTATTTTCTTTGTCTGCTGGCCGGCAGATGCCACGGCTATCTCGCCGATGACGCTCAAGATGACGACAATGAATCATGAGTCCCTATCGAAGCCCCCTTTTGCTGCGGGAGAAGACATAAACGTTGTCGTTGTCGGAAAATTTTCCTACCCCCAGGGAATGGCCGCAACGAAACGAGTTCAGCATTTCATTGATGCTCTGCAGAACCATGGATTCACCGTTACTCTGTTGCTGTTGAACCGTGGCGCGAAGGAGGTGTCACCCTGTGAATCGTCGGGATGGTATCGGGGGACACTGTACAGAAAAATCGGGAGCGGCCTGACGCCGGATGTGCGTCTGGCTTGGCGTCTTCCTCTCTACCTGTGGGAAGGATTCATCTGCCTGCTGCGCTGGAAAGTACGGAAGAGCAAGAATATATGCTTTTGCTATGGCAGCCCGAGTATCGAAAACATCGTGTTCGTCGTAACGGCCAAATTGCTCGGATACAGAGTAGTTTTTGATATCGTTGAGGACTATGCCGTGTTTGGCGGAGGGTTGTCCCGTCTTTCCAGGATAAAGGTAAAATCCATTTCATTATTCGAGCGTTTTTTACACCTCATCGCCGATGGGGTCGTCGTCATTTCAACGCACCTGTACAAAAAATATTCCACGTTATGTCGCAACAGGGAATCCATACGACTGATCCCGGTGTCGGCACAAGCAGATGACGGCCCGCATAAGCACTGCTTTCATTCACCGGTCAGACTCGTATACTCGGGCAGTTTTGCCACCAAGGATGGAGTGGACGACCTCATAGACGCCTTCGAATCCGTGCGGGACACCACGGAGGATATCAAGCTGTTCCTTACCGGAAAGGGAAGTGATGAACGCATGGCCCATATCAGGAAGAGAATCGAGGGGAACCCGGCAATACACCTGGTAGGGTATCTCGATGATGAGCAGTTCTACGATTTTCTCCGTGACGCGGATATCTTGTGCATGACAAGAACGAGCACCGATTTCGCCAATGCCGGCTTTCCCTTCAAACTTGGCGAGTACCTGGCAACGGGAAATCCGGTTATCGCATCAAGAAACAGCGACGTAACCCGGTACCTGGAGCATATGAAGGACGCACTGCTCACGACACCAGGGGATGTACGGGACATCGAGGAGGCCATCAGGTTTCTCATCACACAACAGGACCATGCGATCCGGATCGGTCGCTCGGGCAGAGAGAAATGCCGTATGTATTTCGATCCTTCGAACAACGGAAGGCTGCTTGTAGAGTTGTTCAGATCATTATGAGCGTGACGCCGGAAAGGGAGGGATCATGCCCAAAAGCGTCTTGATTCTTTGCCCTCACCTATCTGAAAGAGGGGGAGTGGCACACTATTATTCGCTCGTAAATAAACACTTCAGATCCGACACTGTCGACGTATCTTTTTTTCCCGTCGGCAGGTGCGGCTCCGCACCAGGTCTCGCACGACGCGTATGCACAGGTATCCTGGACGCGACCAGCCTGCTTGCACGGTTCAAACGGCATGATCTGATAGTTATAAACCCTTCTTTTGACGTAAAGTCACTCGTCCGAGACGGCATCTACCACATCCTGGCTAAAAGAGTATTCAACAAGAAAACCATGGTGTTCTTTCGCGGATGGAACGAGGAAACCACAAACTTCGTCAACCGGAAGTGTCGGAGCCTGATCCGCCTCGTATTCAATCCCGACAAGTGCCTGGTTTTATCTCGTCACTACAGGGACCTGCTGATCTCGTGGGGATATTGTCCCCACAGCATCATACTTGAAACAACAACCTACGAAGAAACGGGGGAAGAGACACACACCAACTATGCAAACCTGATGTATCTCTCCCGCTTTGCCGAGGGCAAAGGCTGCTTTACCGCAGTCAAAACGGTTGAAATTCTTGCTACAGAATTCCCTGACATAAAACTGTACATGGTTGGAGACGGGCCATTGCTGCCACAGTTGCGGCAGTACGTTTCATCCCGTGGACTGGAAGAGACCATACTCTTTACCGGCTGGCTGGAGCAGGAGAAAAAAAGCCAGGTTCTGAACAGGTGCGGAATCATGCTTTTCCCCACCAGTTATGGAGAAGGAATGCCCAACAGCATACTTGAGGGTATGGGAGCGGGGTTGGTGATCGTATCCAGGCCCGTTGCTGCCATACCGGAAATTATCATCGAGCGGGAAAACGGCTTCCTTGTACCGTCCTGTGAGCCTGAAGATTTCGCACAAAAAATAAGGTATTTACTCAACAATAACGCGGCCTGCGAAACCATATCCTCGAACAACAGACGTAAGGCGAAAACGAACTATGAAATACGCACCGTTGTAACGAGGCTGAATGGGTATTTCCGCGACGTACTGGCCTGAATCCGGGCCGGTTCTGGGAGTGTGCCATGAACAAAACAAATAAAATCCAAAACGCCTTTAACGCCCTGTATGCCTATTGCCGGAAGGAGCGTTATCAGGGCTGGGACAACTACGACGGACTCAATGCGCGGATTGTCGACAACCCGCTTTTCCACCATTCCTACCTGCTCCGTCTGGCATGGATTCAACTGTTCAAACGCTCACCAGTCAACTTCAGAAACGTCGCCATCGTTCCCAAAGGCTACAATCCGAAGGGAGTAGCACTTTTTATCTCCGGTTTGCTGCTGGCTGGAAAAACCGATGAGGCGAAACAGCTCATCGAACTACTCATGGGGTTGGCTTCGCCCGGTTACCAGGCCCCATGCTGGGGATATAATTTTGACTGGCAGGCGAGGAGATTTCTGACTCCGAAACACACGCCCAACATGGTTGCCACCGTCTTCTCCGTCAACACATTACTGGACTATTACGACCGTACGGGAGACCGAAATTATCTGGAGAGTGCTGAACGCGCTTGCAGGTTCTTCCTCGACAACCTCATTTTCTTCGAGAATAGCGAATCACTCTGCTTCCGTTACATGCCGGGCAGTCGAGGTATCGTCTATAACATAAACATGCTCGCGGCCGCTGCGCTCGCGAGAGTTTTTCAAAAAAACGGAGACCGGGTTCTCTATGAGAAATCCAAAAAAGCGATGGTCTTTGCGTTACAGGCCCTGGGCAGGGATTATTCGTGGCCCTACGCTGAAAAACGGCCATTCATCGACAGTTTCCATACAGGCTTCAACCTTGTTTCCCTGGGACAGTGGATGGAATATACCGGAGAATATCAGTGGCAACGGGAGTTCACCAATGCCTACGACTACTACCTGAGGACCTTCTGGCTGAACAACGGGTGCCCGAAATACTACCACGACTCTCTCTATCCGATTGACATTCACTGTTCCGCGCAGGGGATAATTACGCTTGTCACCTTGTCCCGCCATCGCAGCGACAGCATACAGCTTGCACAGGACGTAGCTGAATGGGCGATCGACAACATGCAGGATGAACATGGATATTTTTACTATCAGAAAACTCGGTGGTATATGAACCGCATCCCCTATATGCGGTGGTCACAGGCCTGGATGTTCTATGCCCTGAGTATGCTTGTTCATGCCGAATCGGCGTAGCGTTCGTCATACAAAACGAGGGGAATCAATTAAGATTCCCCTCGTTACGACACGAACATCGTGGACGGAATAGTGCAGGCTGTTACTGGATAACCTTCAGATTCAGGGGTGGAAGAAGCGTTGACCCCTGATCGGCAAACTCATATGCCCCGATATCCGGCTTGCTGCCCGAAAACGGCAGATTCACCGGATCACCCTGCTGCCACGCGATCGACTCCTTCAGGGTAATGGTATTGGTAGAGTAGTTTATTGATGAAATCGTTGCCGTCATTTTTCCGACCCGTATCGTATCTCCCTGGACAACACCATAGCCATCGGTGAAATATCTGGCATCAGATACCGTTAATGTCATGCCAGAACCACTTGCGCTCGTGACGGAAGCCAGATGTTCACCTCCATCAACGCAGGGAGAGCCGGACAACGGCTGGTAATCGACGCCGAGGTACGGGTCCTTCTGGATATTACCCTTCCAATGCAAAGGATCGCCTGATTCCGTAACGGCAACGCTTTTTCCTACGCCACCGATACTCAGCACGTTCGTAACGCCAGAGCGATAAAACAGGTTGTTTAGAAAATAGTTGTCCTTGATCGCCGAGTGGGTTTGAATCACGGCCTGGTACGATGACACATTGTTATATATAATGTTGTTTTTATATATATTGTTGTAGGCTGTCGCCCCCGCATCCCCGTTTGTGGCCATAACGATGGGATACTTGTAGATATTGGTGATCAGGTTGCTGTAGATGCGATTGCCTGTAGAGATATTTGCGGGATAGTCGGTATAGGCATACACTTCCGTTCCCAGACCGCTCCCCGTGGTTTCCGTGTTGTCCCGGATGACGTTCCTGCGTATGATGTTGTTCCTGCTCACATTTTTAAAGGCTCGCGGCAGATTGGCACAGTACGCGGTACTCTTGCCTCCGCTTATGATATTTCCATCCACAACGTTATTCGACGCCTCGGACTGAAGGCTCATCTGAGCTCCATTCGGGTTGTTGATTACGTTGTTCATGATGACGTTGTAGTTGCACGTATACCCGGGATAGGTGGCATTGTTTCCTTCCAGGGAAAGGGCGTAGTGGGTAGCGGAGCCGATCTTGTTGTTCTTGATAAGATTATAATTGGCATTCAGCCGCAAATTAACGGCATCGGATTGCCGGCCGGTATTGAGATGCTCAATGGTACACCCGACAACCTCATTATGATGGGAGTTGTTCAAAATATACAAGGCAGCCCAGGTCGAATTGGAAGTATCGGCAATGATGTCGCAATTATAGATAGTTATGTGATGTGACGAGTTGGTTATCAGAACCGGATGATTATAGCTGCCGTTTTTGAAACTGAGGCCGTCGATGCGCACATAGGACTTATTGTCAGCGTTTAATCCACGGATAACCGGCCTGTTTCCCGTGCCATAGGCTCCATACACCACCGGTGTTCCACTCACTCCCGAAGCAGGCACAAGCAACTCGTCCCATTTACCCCCCGACTTGAAATAGACGGCATCTCCGGCCTTAAGCGCGGTTGCCTTGACTTTCGCAATGGAACGCCAGGGTGCCGTCTGGGTGCCGGAATAGCTGTCGTTACCGCTTACGGCATCCACATAATAGGTTGCCGCCCACCCGGATGACATGACACCGCACACCAAAGTCAGCGTAAAAAACAGTGTCCGTGTTTTACTTATAAAGTCATTGATTTTCATAGCGATACTCCTCGTTAATCTTGTTTGAGCTTTCCGTCTGCCAAGAGGTCTGCACCTCTCCAACCGCACGTAACACAATCTCCTGACTACCTATCGGCAATCCGCTTTGCTTACTGTACAAACATTCCAGAAGTGACCAAATAATCACTCCACCCTGTGGGCAGACTGCTTGGAAACCCTTTTGAGTATGTATTCTTCGCCGCATACCCTCCTGTGGAAGCACCGCAGTTGAATTTTTTGAGCATACTGGAAGCGGCCTGTATTGCTATGAAATAGGTATTGCCCTTGGCAACACTCACTGATGGAACGGTTATGGATTTATATCCTGCCGCTGAAACAGTACCGGTCCCCTCGGTCATTTTTTTGCCGCTTTTGTCATAAAGCGCCAGCCTGACCTGAGTTGCTTGGCCGTAAAGACCTATATTCACCCTCAAACTCGTCACCTTTGCCGTTGCATCGGCCACAACAGGGCTCCATAGCATGTAATTCGGATTTGCGGTGAGCATGACAGTATTCTTGGTTGTCGCATCGTTCCAGTGAGGGGTTATGGTAGTTACCTGTGCCGAGAAGGTGGCGGAAATGGTATGGCTCGCGGTTACGTTGCCAAATGTGTAGGTACTGACCGCACCGACTGATGTACCGTCGACTTTCACATCAGCTATCTTGTAACCTGTAGCAGGTGCAATGGTATACGTCTTACTTGCTCCGGAATTGAGGGTAGTCGAACCGGAGGGTGAAATTGAGCCCCCGGTTCCCGCACTGGCGGTTACAGTATATTGAACCAGCGGTATGCTTTTGCTCACCTCGTTGGAGTAATCGCTTTGATTTCCAGACACATCATAGGCGACAGCAGCAAAATAATAAGTTTTTCCAGCAGTCAGGTTACTCATAGTATAACTTGTCGTGTTTCCCACATCCACAGATTGTGAGTACGTACCTGAGGTGTTGCCGTAGTACAGCTTGTACCCGGAAACATTTGAACTCGTAGTGGCTGCCCATCCGAGGGTGGTCTGGGCCGCATGCCCCCTCAGCGGATAAACAAGCGTACATGCTGCTACAAATGAAAAAATGGCAACACGTAATACTCCTGTGGCCCGCAAGAAGCCTGATTTCGATGTGCCTACTGCCCTTCGCACCGCAACTACTGAACCAATTGATTTCATGCAGATTTCTCCTTGTTGTCTGTGCCTGAGCAAACCGCACCTCACAAGGAGGTACTGCTTAAGCCCGGCAGCCCTGCTGTCATGTCCCGAATTCCCGGGATTTAGACCAGTGGTTTTGCGCCCCATCCTTTCGAATGGTTTGCCTTTTTCAGGCGTACAGCTGCTTTTCCTCTCTTCTCTTCCACCACCTCCCGAATCACGCGGTATGTTCTTAGTCTTTGATCCTATTGAGCATATTCCCGTCATCATACCCTCCTGTCTGCTGTTGTCATAAGAGCCGCGACATTGTGTCGCAGGCAATAAAAAAGCCGGGGCCGAATATCTGAGTTGGATATTTCGGCGACCCGGCTGTCTCTGTGAGACCCTGTAGGCTTTCCGTCCCATTCTCGCGAATGGTTTAGTATTGTCGTCTATCAATTGTATTGTTTTTACGCACTGAATTATATTCTGCCGGCTTGACTCCCGCCCCCTTACAATCGGGGGTATGTTCGTTTTGGGTTGTTACTGTGATTTGCTGATCGTTGTTTGTTACGGTAACAGCAATTGATATATGAAAATGTGGCATGAGTCACAGTTTGAGCAACTGGTGCGATTGCCTGATGAGCGCCGTCAAACCGCACATTACAAAGGTTAAAATACTGAAATATCTTGCTTTTAAACTACTGGAATTCTCGTCTGATTCGGTGCATCTTCCGTCATCGTCCTATGCCACCGGGATGGATTACATTACAATAGTGAGCAGTTAGCAGAAGAGATTGCATTATAAAACGGTGGGTTATGTGATGCTGATCACTACAGAGGGATGTTTTTGGGTGGGCTTGATGAAACCATGCCCCCAATAGAGAGGCATTAGTTATCGTTTTTAGTTGGAAATGTTCGATATCTTTAAAGGTGCTGACCTGAGAACACCGAGCCCATGATGCCCTCAAAAAAAGCCTGGGCCTTTACACCAATACCCGACTGACAAAACGGCTCAAATAAACGAAGCACTGCCTCTCAAGGGTCCTCAAAAAAAACTGTAGAAAATTTGCACAAACCATACTTCATGGCATGGCGAGTCAAGAAACCCGAAAGGCCAGTCGGCTGCCGCATGGTCATTTCCTCCCTTTCAGTATCCCCTCCGCGGCCCTGATGCCGCTGGCCCAGGCGCCGGTGATGCCGCGGGAGACTCCGGCGCCGTCGCCCACCATGTAGATGTGGGGGGTGACCCGGAAATGGGAATCCAGGAAAGCGGGCTTGTTGGCGTACATCTTGATCTCGGGATAGTACATGATGGTGCTGGGATGGAGGACACCGGGGACGATGGTGTCCAGCTTCTTCATGGCCGCCCAGATGTGGCGCATGATCTTGGCCGGAACCGCCAGCCCCAGGTCGCCGGCGGTCACCGGACAGGTGGGACGGAAGGAGTACAGGTCGTCGTTGAAGGTCTCGGCGGTGGAGCGCTTCCCCATGCGGAAATCCCCCACCCGCTGCATGAGCGGGCTGCCGCCGCCGATCTCGTTGGCCAGACGCCCCAGGATGAGGGCCATCTGGTGGCCGCTGCGCACCGGGTCCTTGAGCCCGATGGTCTTGAGCAGGGCGAAGTTGACCAGGCCGTTGCCGTTGTTCTCCGAGGAGAGGGCATGGCCGTTCACCAGGCTGAACTCCCCGTAGCGCTCCAGCGCCACCCGGGCTTGGCCGGAGTTGGTACAGAAGGTGCGCACCCGGTCGGGGAAGTAAAACTTGGGATCGTAGTAGTCCCGGACGATGGGGTAGTTCTCCAGCCGGGTCTCGACCCTGATGCCCACGTCCAGGATGTTGTCCACGTACTCCACCCCCAGCTGCTCCATGACCCGCTGCAGGAAAGCGAACCCTTTCCTCCCCGGCGCCACCACAACCGCCCCGGCGCGCGGGGTCAGGCCGTCGTCCAGGTCGACCAGGGCGCATTCTCGCTCCTCCTGCACGTCGCTGACCTCGCGCCTGAGCATGACCTGGACACCCCGGTCGGCCAGCTCGTCCATCAGTCGCCGGATCAGGAGCCTGCTCCGGTCGGTCCCCACGTGGGCCTGGCGCACGTCGAACAGCTCCACCTCGACCCGCTCCGCCCGTCTGCGGTAGGTCTCCAGGTTCATCTTCTCCTTGAATACCGGCTGGAGTTTCCGCTCCACCAGGGGGAGCAGGCGTTCCGCCTCCTCCCTGGTCCAGCACTCCTCGGCAAAGCCGATGGGGTAGGAGTAGTTCTGCTTGCAGTCGTTCAGGAGCCCGCCGGAGCAGACCGGTTCCTTGTCGATCATCAGAATGGAAAGGGCTGGATCGTTGTCACTGAGGTGGAAGGCGGCCCCCAGGGCCGCCGGCCCGGTGCCGATGATGATGACGTCATACCGGTTGCTTGTCATGCCTGCCGCTCCTTTCGCCTGTCTGTTGCGCGGTTGCCGCACCTGGTTGCCTGCGCCCCGGTCTCCAGCCGGGTCGATGCCGTCATTTCTTCGGAGCCCCCGGCTCCTCCCCTGCCGTGGAGCGGGCCGGGGGGAGGGGCTGCACGGCCGTGACCCAGGGTTCATGGCGCCTGCCGTAGCAGAGCGACACCCGGTAGCGCGGGGTAACGGGGCTGTCCGGGCTGCCGTCGAAAGAGGACTCCGGGCCGGATGCGGCCAGGGAGGCCAGCAGCCTCCTGCGGTCAGGGGGGACCTGGATGGAGTCCCCCAGGAGCTGCTGCACGTATCCCGCCAGCCGGACGGGACGGCGCGGCTCCTGATCGCGGGCAGAGATCAGCTGGATCCGTACCAGGGCGGGGGTGATGATGCATCGTTGCCGGTCGGGATAGCGTTTGCGCAGGAGAGCGGGGTCGTTAGCCGCGTCGATGGCGAACAGCCGCGATCCCGCCACGATGGCTCGCCTGAGCTGTTTCTCCTCGAAGTCCCGGCTCCGGGACTCTTTCTCCGGCTTCCCGTCGCGGCGGGCCAGTTCAGCCAGGCGTTGCCGGGCCTGGAGGAGCCAGGCCTGCCAAGCCGCTCCCTCGTACTCCAGCACCAGCCAGACCCGGCGGGGCAGGGCCCGGCTGTAGCGCGACCCAGCGTCCGGAGCATCGGGCGGCGTCCGGCAGTTGAATCCCAGTTGCTCCAGCTTCCTGCGGTCGAGCCAGGGAAACGGTCCGCCCAGGTCATCGTGCTGCCGCTGCAGGGTGAGTCTCAGGGAGACGGCGCTGTTCTCCCGGTTGTGTGTTTCCAGGGGCAGTTCGCGCTCGGTCAGCTGCACCATTGCGTCCGGCTCTCCCGAGCGGTTGTAGGCAACCCCCGCCAGCACGATTCCGTTGACAACCAGGACCAGGGCCAGGGCATACAGCAGTCTGCCGCGTTTCATGGCGTCACCTCCCGGATCAGCGAGCGCATCTTCCTCAGCAGGATCAGAAGCAGCACCGCTGCTCCCCCCAGCAGCAGGAAGAAGAGGTACTTGGGCATCCATTGCCACCACCAGTCGAAGAACTTGGTGTAGAGGAAGATCACGAAGAAGGTGCTGCCCAGGTTGACCAAGCCGGGCCAGTTTCGGGCGATGCCCAGCCAGATCACCAGCCCGGCCAGTACGAACCCGCCCAGCTGGTAGCCGGTTTCGATCTGTTCATGGGGAAACGGCAGATAGCTGCCCGCGCCCCAGTGGGAGAGAGTCAGCAGGGCGATGAAAAGCGCCAGCAGGCCGAAGGAGCGCAACACCGGCGGGAACTCCCGGTGGCCGGGGTGGGGGAGGAAGCCCGCGGCAAAGATGGCGAGCCCCGCAGCGATGAAGTTCTCCGGCCGCTCACCGAAGGAGAGCCAGTACAGGCCGCACCAGGTCCCCATGGTGGCGGCCAGATAGCCCATGAGCGAGAGCAGTCCTGCCACAAGGATCAGGCGCAGCCGGTAGCTGTAGGCCAGGATCAGGGCCAGGAGGCCCCAGGCCAGGAAGGCGTTCTGGCTGGGGGTGATGGTGAAAATCTGGCCCAGCATGCTCAGGTTTAGCACAAAGGCGGCAAAGGCCACCAGGCTGATCAGGGAGCAGAAGTAGAGCGTTCGTTCACGCCGGGCGGCGATCTCCACTCCCAGGAGCAGCAGCAGCGGCGCGCTCACCAGGATGGCTGCCTGCGAGGGGGTGGAGAAGAACCCCCAGAAGCGGTAGAAGAAGAAAAACACCGCCGCCGACAGGGCCAGCGCGCCAAGGAAGGAGACGACACGCATGCCGGCGGACATGCGCCGGGCCGTCGGGCTGGTGTCGATGTCGAAGCGCTGCGCGAGCTCGGCCAGGAGCCTGGCGTGGTAGTCGTTCAGCCGCGTGCGCTGGCCGTCGTCAAGGCGCAGCACCCCCTCGGCTTCAACCTGTCCAAGTTCGCTCCTGAAGGCCTGTATCCGGTCGACCCGCTGCTGTGCCCCGCTCCTGCTGGCCTGCCCCTGGGGTGTCATTGTTTCCGCCTCCCTGGTGAATAGTCGTTCCTGAGTTCTCTGGTGTGCGGCAATCATACCGGTATATGGTGAAGTTTCAAAGCCGTGGGGACTGGCATCCCCTTTTTTTCGCTCTTTCGTGCCCTTGCGAAAGAGCAGCTCCCCGTTGCGAACCCCGCTCCCGCGGGTACACTCTTGTTACAGGTGCACTGCAGGGAAAAGATGTGTGAAGCGCCGGCGGCGCGGGTACGCGCCGGACACAGGGGGACGCCCCGGGGAGAAGGGACATGGCAGAGGAACAGAACTATATCCGCTGGTTTGAGGAATTATCCATCGATGACGTGGCGCTGGTGGGGGGCAAGAACGCCTCCCTGGGTGAGATGTACCGGCAGCTCGGCTCCCGGGGGGTCAGGATTCCCAACGGCTTTGCCGTGACCGCCGAGGCCTACCGGCGGCTGGTGGCCTCGGCGGGGATCCTGCCGGAGATGGAGCGCTTTCTGGGCGGCATGGACAGGAACGACCTGGCTGATTTCGCACGGCGAGGGGAGCGTCTGCGGGAACTGGTCTACGGGGCGCCCCTGCCGGAAGAGGTGGCATCGGAGATCATCGCCGCCTATGGGCGCCTGTGCGACCAGTACGGGGAGGAGACAGATGTGGCGGTGCGCAGCAGTGCCACCGCGGAGGATCTGCCCACCGCCTCCTTTGCCGGTCAGCAGGAAACCTACCTCAATATCCGGGGCAGTGAGCAGCTCCTGGAGGCCTGCCGCCGCTGTTTCGCCTCCCTGTTCACCGACCGGGCCATCTCCTACCGCCTGGACCAGGGGTTCGATCACTTCCAGGTGGCCCTCTCCATCGGCGTGATGAAGATGGTCCGCTCCGACCTGGCGGCCAGCGGGGTCATGTTCACCATCGATACGGAAACCGGCTTCCGGGATGTGGTGCTGATCAACGGTGCCTACGGCCTGGGGGAGAACCTGGTTCAGGGGGCGGTCAACCCGGACGAGTTCTACGTTTTCAAGCCGACCCTGCGCACCGGTTATCGTCCCGTCGTCGGCAGGAAACTGGGTGAGAAGCGGCTCAGGATGGTCTACGGCGGCGACAGGCCGGGTGAACTCACCCGCAATGTGGAGGTGGCGGAGGATGAGCGCGACCGCTTCTGCATCAGCGACGAGGAGGTCCTGGAACTGGCCCGCTATGGCATGATCATCGAGGAGTATTACGCCGACAGGCTTGGCAGGGACAGCCCCATGGACATCGAGTGGGCCAAGGATGGGGAGACGGGCCAGCTCTTCATCGTCCAGGCCAGGCCGGAGACGGTCCAGTCCCAGAAGGACATGGACTGCCTGGAGATTTTTCATCTGGAAGGGAAGGGCGCCCTGCTGGCCTCGGGCACCAGCGTGGGCGAGAAGATCGCCTCGGGCGTCGCCCGGGTGATCACCGACCTGCGCGGCCTGTCCGACTTCAGGCCGGGTGAGATCCTGGTGGCCGACACCACCACGCCTGACTGGGAACCGATCATGAAGAAGGCGGCGGCGGTGGTCACGAACCGGGGCGGTCGCACCTGTCATGCCGCCATCGTCAGCCGTGAACTGGGCATCCCCTCCATCGTGGGGACCGGCAATGCCACGCAGCGGCTCAACAGCGGCCGGCAGATCACGGTGAGCTGCGCCGAGGGGGAGGTGGGCAGGATCTACGAGGGGCTGATCCCCTTCCGGGTGGAGCGGATCTCCCTGGCCCACCTGGAGCGGCCGCGCACCAGGATCATGATGAACCTGGGTAACCCGGACGAGGCCTTCGCCCTGGCCAGGATTCCCAACGACGGCGTCGGGCTGGCCCGCATGGAGTTTATCATCACCACCTACATCAAGATCCACCCCATGGCGCTGGTCCATCCCGAGCGGATCGCGGACGAGGAGGAACGCCGGGAGATCGAGCGTCTCACCGCCGCGTTCAGCCCGCGGGAAGAGTATTTCGTGGAGCAGCTGGCCGGCGGGATCGCCACCATCGCCGCCCCCTTCTACCCCCGGCCGGTGGTGGTGCGGCTCTCCGATTTCAAAAGCAACGAGTACGCCAGCCTGATCGGCGGCAGGGCTTTCGAGCCGGAGGAGGAGAACCCCATGATCGGCTTCCGCGGCGCCTCGCGCTATTACGACGAGCGCTATCGGGAGGGGTTCGCCCTGGAGTGCCAGGCCCTGAAGCGGGTCCGCGACCAGATGGGGCTGGTCAACGTGATTCCCATGATCCCCTTCTGTCGTACGGTGGGGGAGGGGGAGAAGGTTCTTGCCGAGATGGAGAAGAACGGGCTCACGCGGGGGGAGAACGGTCTCATGGTGTACGTCATGTGCGAAATCCCCAACAACGTCATCCTGATCGACGAATTCAGCAGGCTCTTCGACGGTTTCTCCATCGGCTCCAACGATCTGACCCAGCTCACCCTGGGGGTGGACCGGGATTCGGCCCTGGTGGCCCATGTCTTCGACGAGCGGGACCCGGGGGTTATGCGCTCGGTGGCCACGGTGATCGAGGGTGCCCGGCGCAATCACCGCCACAGCGGCATCTGCGGCCAGGCTCCCAGCGACTATCCCGAGTTTGCCGCCTTCCTGGTCAGGGAGGGGATCGACTCCATCTCCCTCAACCCGGACTCGGTCATGAAGATCACCCTCAGGGTGCTGGAGATGGAGATGGAACTGGGAAGAAACCCATGATGCAACGTTCCTGAAGCAGGCAAGGGATAGGACGGCAGGGGGAGCCGGGGCGGGAAAAGCGCCCTCTGCTCCCCCTTTTTTTCTGCCCGATTCCGCTTCTGGAAGGCAGTGCTTCAAAACCGCTCGGGAAGGTGCAACAAATTTGACATCGCATGGCGTATTTGCTAGCCTCCCCCCTTCGCAGGTCATTTCGCAAAGGAGGAGAGAATGAAGAAAACAGCCCTGGTACGCGTGGCGCTTTCACTGGCTGCCCTGGCACTGTCCGCCCTCCCGGTTTTTTCGGGAGAACTCGATTCGTTCAAGAACGAAAGGGGGGAGTTGAAGATTTCCGGGGGAACCGCGCACATCCCGGTCATGAAGGAGGCCGCCCAGAAGATCATGACCGCGAATCCCGAAATTCAGATCAGCATCGCCGGCGGAGGCTCCGGTGTGGGCATCAAGCAGGTGGGTGAGGGATTGGTCAACATCGGCAATAGCGGCAGAAAGCCGACCGGAGACGAAATCGCCCGCTATCAGCTCAGGGTCTATCAGTGGGCAGTGGACGGTGTGGCGCCGGTGGTGAACCCCAAGAATCGCGTCACAAAACTGACAAAAGGCCAGCTTGCCGAGGTCTTTTCCGGAAAGATAGACAACTGGAAGCAGCTGGGCGGCACTGACCGCAGGATCAACCTCTACACCCGCGATGAGGCCAGCGGAACCCGGGAAGTGTTCTGGGAGAAGGGGCTCGGCAAGGGGCAGATCTCTTCTGCTGCCAATGTGGTGGTGTCAAACGGCGCCATGAAATCGGCCGTGGCAAAAGACCCCTATGGCATCGGCTATGTCTCGGTGGGGCATATCGACCGGACCGTGTCGGCGGTCAGCCTGGATGGCGTTATGCCGACGATCATGAGCGTGCAGGACGGCAGCTACGGCATCTCCCGCGGACTGTACAGCACCACCAGGGGAGAACCTTTCGGCATCACGAAGAAATTCATCGACTACCTGCGTACTCCCGCCGGGAAGGCGATCATCAGGAAACACGGATTTATCCCGGTCCGATGAAAAAAATCAGGGAACTGCTTGCGGAGAGGTTTTTTCTCCTCTCCGCACTGGCAAGCTCATCCATAACCCTGGTGATTCTGGCCTTCATGGTGTACATGGGGCTTCCCGCCATGCAGGGAGGGGGACTTCTGCAGCTGCTGTTCACGCCCTGGGACCCCTTCCGGGGCTCCTACGGAATCCTTCCCATGATCGTAACCACCGCTGCGATCTCCCTTTTGAGTGTTGCCTTCTCCCTCCCCTTGAGCCTGGGCAGTTCCTTTCTGGTCACGGTCATCGCCCCGCAAGGGTTCGGCGGTGCGCTGCGACGCCTGATCCAGCTGATGACCGGGATCCCGACGGTTATTTACGGGTTCGTCGGCATCTTCCTCCTCGTTCCGGTGCTGCGTGAGCTGTTTCAGTACGGGTCGGGCATGTGCATCCTGGCCGCCTCCCTGATGCTCGGGGTCATGATCTCCCCCACCATGACCCTCTTCTTCTGCGACAGCTTTGACAGGATACCCCGTTCCTACCTGGATGCCGCCGATGCGCTGGGGGCGAGCCGGGTGCAGAAACTGGTCCATGTCATGCTCCCCGTTGCGCGGAGCGGCATGCTGATGGGCGTAATTCTCGCCCTGGGGCGCGCGGTGGGCGATACGCTGATCGCGCTGATGATCGCCGGCAATTCCATCCGCATGCCGGGATCGGTGCTGGATTCGGCCAGGACCCTTACGGCGCACATCGCCCTGGTGATCGCGGCCGATTACGAAAGTCCGGAATTCAGGTCTATTTTTACCTGCGGCCTGGTGCTGTACCTGTTCACCATGCTGGTGACGGTTGCCGTCCGCGCCTGGGGCCGCACAGGGGGAGAGCAGCGGTGAAAAAGGTGCGTATCTCCGAACTTCTGGTCATAGCCTTCTCCTGGGCAGCCGGCCTGCTCCTTGTCTCTTCCGTGCTGCTGATCATAGGCTACCTGGTCTGGAACGGCCACGAATCCCTCAGCCTTTCCCTGCTGTTTGGCGAAGCCTCCCCCCTGGGGGCGCTCCTGCTTAAGGAGCGGGTGTTCGACGGGCTGTTTCCGGCACTTGCCGGCACCGCCGCTCTGGTCACCCTGTCCATTGTCTGGGCCATCCCGGTGGGCATCGCCACCGGCATCTATCTTGCCGAGTATGCTGGTGCCTTCTCCCGCAAGGCGCTCAACCTGGTCTTCGATATCCAGTCAGGCATGCCGTCGATCGTCGTCGGGCTGTTTGGCTTTTCCCTGACGGTGTTTCTTCACCGGCACTATTCCGATGCCATCAAGCCCTGCATTCTCGTTTCCAGCCTGGCGCTCTCCTTCCTGGTGCTGCCCTACATCATCCGCACGACGCAGACGGCTCTGGAGGGGATCCCCCGGGAGACCCGCCTGACGGCTCTGGCCCTGGGGGCCACGAAGCTGCAGAACATCGCGCTGGTGCTGCTGCCGCGCTCCTTTTCGGGGATCATGAGCGGCGTTATCCTGGCTATTGGTCGCTGCGCCGAGGACACCGCGGTGATCATGCTCACCGGCGCCGTGGCTTCGGCAGGCCTTCCCCGGTCGCTGCTATCACCCTATGAGGCGCTGCCGTTTTACATCTACTATATTTCGTCCCAGTACTCCGATCCCGATGAGCTCTCACGGGGGTACGGGGCCGCCATCATCCTTGTGCTACTCTGCGCCCTGCTCTTCCTGCTTGCCCTGGGCATCAGGAAGGGTGTGAGCCATGTCGCATTCCGGAGGCCATGAAACCTGCAATGACTGATACCACCAAGATCCGGGTCAAGAGGCTCGGTTTTTCCTATCGCGGCCGCACGGTGCTGAACAACGTATCCCTGGAGTGTGCCGACAATGCCATTACGGCGCTCACCGGCCCCTCGGGCGTGGGCAAGTCCACCTTTCTGATGACGCTCAACCGGCTCTGGGAGAATATTCCGGAAACAGAGATGACCGGGACGGTGGAGATCAAGCTGCAAGGCGTATTCCGTGACGTGTACGCCAGTTCCATGGCGCTGACGGAGTTGAGAAAAAAAGTGGGGATGGTGTTTCAGGCGCCCAATCCGCTGCCCATGAACATTCGCCGCAACATCCTCTTTCCCCTGAAGATAGCGGGGGAGAAGAACAGCCGGTTCATGGAGGAACGGCTCGAACAGGTACTGACGGTTGCCAATCTGTGGAATGAGGTCAAGGACCGGTTGAAGGACGATGCCCGCACGCTGTCGGGAGGGCAGCAGCAGCGTCTCTGCATCGCGCGCGCCCTGGTGCTGGAGCCCGAGGTGCTGCTGCTGGACGAGCCGACCTCCTCCCTTGACCGCGCTTCCACCGCCGTCATCGAGGAGCTGCTGATCGGCCTGAAAGAGAACCTGTGCATTCTGGTGGTCTCCCACTACCTGGAGCAGGTTGCCCGCATCGCCGACCAAACCGTCTGCTTCGAAGCAGGCGGGGTCCTGGCCTGATTCCCGCTGCCCGGCCGCAGCGGAACGCGGGGCGCCGCTGAAGCGCATCTTAACTGATCGGGTATTCCCCCCGTGCCAGGGCCGAACAGAAGGTGCCGATCTCCGCGAATTGCCGCTCAAAGACAGCCTCCACCCTCCTGGAGATCTCGTTGATCCGCCGCCCCTTTTCCAGCAGCAACTGGGCCGTGGCCAGCTGGGGCTGGTCGATGGGGCTGCCGATCCTGCTCAGCAGCAGGACATACACCTCCTTGACCCCCTCGATATTCTGGTGGATCTCCCGCGCCATGCAATGGGCCAGCACGTTATAAATCTTTCCCACGTGGCTGACCGGGTTCTTCCCGGCAGCCGCCTCGGTCCCCATGGGCCTGTTCAGGGAAATCAGGCCGTTGACGCGATTACCCCGCCCCACCTGCCCCGAGTCGGCGTCTTCGGCTGACGTGCCCAAGAGGCTCAGATAGACCCCTCCCAGCCCCCGCCCCTCCATATCCAGAGTGTTGTAACGCACCGCGATGCGCCTGAAGCCGGGGAACCTCTCCGCGACCTCCCCCATCTCCGCCCGTATGGCCGCCTTGATGTCGAAATACTCCCCTTCCGAGCGGATCTGGCCGGCCAGGAGCGGCATGGCCACGGTCAGATCCAGATCCCTCCCTGAGCGCGCACCCATCACCTTGATGTCCTCGCCACTCTGGGGGAACCGCTCCTTGAACTCCGGGCTGTTCAGGTGTCGTTCCATCCCCATGACGGCCTTTTCCGTGGGGCTTAAGGGGTAATACCCCACCGCCGCCGAGGTGTCGTTGGCCACCCTTACCTGGCCGGGGCGCGCAAAGATGTCTGCCAGCTCATCGGAACCTGGCGCCAGGGCGACCCGGTAGCGCACATGCCGCTCCGGGTCCACGAAGCGCAGGTTCTTGCTGATCCATTCCTTGGCTGCCGCCACGGCGATGTCTCCCACGGCGATATCTTGTCCGTCTGCCGTGAAGGTGGCCCGGTCGCCGATGATCAGTTCCATGGGGCGGACGACCCTCCCGCCGCCGAAGTGCTTTTCGGTGCGCCCGGCAGCCAGGAGCCCCTTGTCGATGTTGTGGTGTAGGATCGTCCCGAAGCGCTCCAGGTATTCGCGGCTGAGGGCGATGGAGATCGCCTCCATGACCGAGTCGCACATCTGGTCCGGGTGACCGGTTCCCTTCCGTTCCACGATCTCCACCCGGTGTTCGCTGATGGATTTTCCCTTGAATATCTCGACGACGGTCATGGTATGCCTCCCCGATGCGGCGCGAGTATTCGTGCCGGTCAACTTCCACACTGTCCTGTTGATGATCTTGCTTGAGGAGTCTGGTATTTCAAGCCGGTTGATCCTGCCGCTGGGTTCAGTCACCCCTTGGCGCTGATCGCCAAACCACGGGGGCATCTCGACGCTGCTCAGTGCGTTTCATCCCCCTGACCGGAGAGTCCCGGAAGCGCAGGTCTGCCGCAGGCGATGCTTGCCAGGGAGCAGGTCAGGATCGACAGTGCTGTTTTCCGGTCAATGGTCATGGCCGTGTCCAGAATCCATGATGTTCACCATGGCGGGGATATGTGCCAGAGTATATCAGACGCCGCCGCCGTCGCCAGCACTGCGACCGGCCGCCCCCGGTTGCTAATTGCCGGTAATGCGCTACCGTTGTCCTATGAACTGTCCTTTTCCCCGAAATCAGGAGTGCCGGCGCGAGATCATGATCAGGGAACAGCTGATGGGGCGTGGAATCCGTGACTTCGCTGTGCTGGCGGCCATGCGTCAGGTGCCCCGCGAGCTGTTCGTCGACCAGGGGATACGGGAACTGGCCTACGAGGACCATCCGCTGCCCATCGACGGAGGGCAGACCATCTCGCAGCCCTACATCGTGGCTTACATGACCGAGGCGCTTGAATTATCGAGTTCGGACCGGGTCCTGGAGATCGGCACCGGTTCGGGCTATGCCGCTGCTGTACTCAGCCGCATCGTCCATACCGTCTACAGCGTGGAGCGTCTGGAGGAGTTGGCCCGCAGCGCACGCCAGCGCCTGGAGAGCCTGGGCTATAGCAATGTTGTTGTCTTTGAAGGGGACGGTACCCTGGGGTGGCCGGAGCTTGCCCCCTACGACGCCATCGTCGTCACGGCCGGGGCGCCCGCTGTACCGAAGCCGCTCCTCCGGCAGCTTGCCGTGGGGGGAAGGCTGGTCATTCCGGTGGGGGCATCGTCCTTTCTGCAGAATCTCATCCGTGTTCGCCGGCAGGGGGAAGATGACTATCGCAGCGAAGAACTCTGTGGAGTCCGTTTCGTTCCCCTGGTGGGGGCCGAGGGGTGGTGAGCGGACAGCCCCTCAAGCCTTCAGCTGATTGTCAGGTCGTAGACCGCCAACCCAGAAGCACATCCATAGAAGGGGGTATCCCATGAACCTTGAAATGCATGCCGTCAAGATCGAGTATCCCGAGGGGTGCAACATCATCCTCGGCCAGAGCCACTTCATAAAGACTGTGGAGGATCTGTACGAGATCATCGCCACAACCGTGCCGCAGGCCCGTTTTGGCATCGCCTTCACCGAGGCGTCCGAGCCCTGTTTGATCAGGACCGAAGGGAATGACGACAGTCTGGTCAAGGGGGGCGTGACCGTGCTGAAGGCAATCGGCGCTGGCCATGTCTTCTGCATCCTGCTGCGTGACGCCTATCCCATCAATGTTCTCAACCAGATCAAGAACTGCCCCGAGGTCTGCCGGATCTACTGCGCAACGGCAAACCCGCTCCAGGTCATTGTCGCATCAACCCTGCAGGGGTGGGGCGTGCTGGGGGTCATTGACGGTTTCCCGCCCAAGGGGGTGGAAACTGATGCGGATCGACGGGAGAGGCGGGATCTGCTGCGGCGTATCGGGTACAAGCGCTGAAACAGACCGGGAAGGCGGCTCTGTTTCGCGGCGGGCCGACGACAGACCGGAGGTGAGGGCAGTCAAGCCGGGCATGTCGTTGCTACGGGTGGCAATGCCCCCACACCTGCCAGCAGGTGTGGGGGCATTGTGACGAAGATGTTGAATAACTACCTGGCGACTCCGGAGTCTCGACAGGGCTACGTCTCGACCCGCAGCAGGTTCGTGACCCGGTCGACCCGGAAGACGTACCAGGCATCAGCCTCGGCCATCCGCCGCTCGGTTTCGTTCCTGACCAGCCCTTCAAGTGTGACGGTGTAGTGCGCGCAGCTGACCCTGATCTGGCTGGCATTGACGAAGGGATCCTTCTCCAGTGCCAGGCGGACGGCGTCCACCACCTCATCGTCATTGTCCTCCTGGGAGGGGGATACATCCAGGCCGTTGATCACATCCCTGCTCCCCGGGACCCACCATGCCAGCACGCCGGCCAGCCGTTTGGCGGAGAGGCTGGTCACGGCGCCATTCAGCACCACCACCCCGTCCCTTACCTCCACGTCGATACTGCCGATGGCCTCGTCTGTCTCGCGGATGACTTCCGGCTTTCCCTTGACCATTGCCCAGATGGCGCAGGAGGCAAGCTGGTTTTCCGCCAGCAGGGCGGTGCAGACGTGCTCACGGATTTCCCCGTCCTCCATGGCCGAGGCAGGGGCGAGGCGGACCCGGTCCACGATCCCTGCCACTCCGGGCACCGCGGCAGCCACCTCCAGCGCCCTCTTCTTGGCCATGATCTGCTCCACCTCTCCCTCCATGGTCAGGATTCCATCGCTAAAGCCGAGCTGCAGAGGAAAACGGTGCAGGTTGGCGCTGGTTTCCCGCTCCAGCGCCGCGGCGACCTCGTTGACGATCCGTTCTTCCGTTCTCATGGCACTCTCCTTCACTGGACCCGCGGGGTGAATGTGTAGCAGTGTATTGAGGGGAAATTTTCGACCAGAAACCGTACAGAGAGTTTACCACAGCGCTATACCATGACACGAAGAGAGGTAAAAAAGTCCGTGTAAAGAAGGGAGGCAGGTGGGCGGCCCGTTGCGCAGGGCTAAGGTAGTGCGGAGCAACGGAGCCGCCGGGAAACGGCCGTACGGCCATTCCCCGGCGGTTGTTTGTGGGGTGTGGTGACGGGAAGAAGGTAGGAGGGCGGGGCATACAGCCAGGGCACGAGTCAGTGCGCCTCGCTCCAGTTGGCGCCGTGGCTGATGTCAACCTTGAGCGGGATGCGCAATTCCACCGCCCGTGACATCTCCTCCTCCACCAAGAGCTCCATGGCCAGCAGCTCATCTTCCCGAACCTCGAAGACCAGTTCGTCGTGAACCTGCATGATCAGGCGGCTCTTGAGCCCCTCGCTGCGGATGCGGCCGTCCACCCGGATCATGGCGCTCTTGATGATGTCGGCCGCCGAACCCTGGATCGGGTAGTTGATGGCGTTGCGCTGGGCAAAGGCGCGGATGTTGCCGTTCGTGCTGGTGATGTCCGCAATGGGCAGCCGCCGCCCCAGGATGGTGGTGACGAACCCCTGCTCCTCCGCCTGGCGGATGCAGTCGTCCAGGAAGCCAACCGCCTTTGCATGGCGCTCCTTGTAGGCGCTGATGAACTCTTCGGCCGTCTTGCGGGCGATGCCCAGCTGCTTGGCCAGGCTGAAGGAACCCTGGCCGTAGATGATGCCGAAGTTGATGGTCTTGGCCTGGCGACGCATCTCGGGGGTGACCATCTCGGGGAACAGGCCGAACACCTCGCTGGCGGTGCGGGTGTGGATGTCCTCGTCGTGCTCGAAGGCCTGACAGAAGACCGGGTCGCCGGACAGGTGGGCCAGCACGCGCAGCTCGATCTGGGAGTAGTCGGCAGAGATGATCACATGCCCGGGCGGGGCGATGAAGGCGTGCCGGATCATGCGCCCCTCGTCGCTGCGGATGGGGATGTTCTGCAGGTTGGGGTCTGATGAGGAGAGGCGGCCGGTGCTGGTGACGGTCTGGTTGTAGGAGGTGTGTACCCGTCCGGTGCGGGGATGCACCAGGCGCGGCAGGGCGTCGCTGTAGGTTGATTTCAGTTTGGACAGGCCGCGGTAGTCCAGGATCAGGCGGGCTATCTCGTGCTCCTCGGCCAGGGAACTGAGCACCTCGTTGTCCGTGGACCAGCCGGTCTTGCCCTTGGTCTTCTTGCCGGTCTTCAGCTGCAGGCGCTCGAAGAGTACTTCGCCCAGCTGCTTGGGGGAGTTGAGGTTGAAGTTTGTGCCCGCCAGCTGGAATATGCGCTCCTCCAGTGTTGCCATGCGGCTGGAGAAATCGCGTGAAAGATCCGCCAGCAGTCGAATGTCCAGCAGCACGCCATGGTTCTCCATCCCGGCCAGGATGGGTACCAGCGGCATTTCGATGCGATGGAACAACTCCTCAACCCCGTTCTCGGCCAGCAGTGGGGAGAACTTTCGATGCAGGAGCCAGGTTGCGTCGGCATCCTCGCAGGCGTAGCGCGAGGCTGTTTCGATCTCCACCTGGGAGAAGTTTTTCTGCGTCTTGCCGCTGCCGGTTACTTCCGCGTAGCTGATCATGCGGTGACCCAGGTGCTCCAAGGCCAGGGCATCAAGTCCGTGCCCCTGGCGGGAGGGGTTGAGCACATAGGAGGCCAGCATGGTGTCAAATCGGATGCCGCTCAGTGAGACGCCGTTGGTGGCCAGCACCTGCATGTCGAACTTTATGTTCTGGCCGATCTTGGTGGGAGATGGACTCTCCAGCAGCGGGCGCAGGCGCTCCAGCACCAGTTTGCGGGGGAGTTGGTCCGGCTGGAGGCCGGCATCGCTTGTGTGCCCCACCGGGATATACCAGGCATGATGATCCCTGAAGGAGAAGGAGAGGCCGACGATCTCCGCGTCCCGGGGATCCAGGCTGGTGGTCTCCAGGTCGATGGCGAACTCTTCGGACCTCTCCAGGGCATGGACGAGTTCCTCCAACTTCTCCTGGGCTGTGACCGTGCAGTAACCTTCGCTGGAGAGGGTGGAACGACCGGTCAGTTCCTTGATCAGGGTGGTGAACCCGTACAGGCGGAAGAGGGTGTTCAGCGCCTCCCGGTCCGGCTCTCGGCTGACGAGCTCCTCCAGTTCCACCCGGATCGGCACGTCGCATCGGATGGTGGCCAGTCGGCGCGACAGCAGGGCCTGATCGCGGAACTCGCGCAGCTTCTCGCCGTTCTTCCCCTTGACCTCGGAGGCGTGTTCAAGCAGTTGGTCCAGGGAACCATACTCTCTGATCAGTTTCATGGCGGTCTTCTCGCCGATGCCCGGCACGCCCGGAATGTTGTCCGACGCGTCGCCGGCCAGGCCAAGGATGTCCGTTACCAGGCGCGGTTCCACGCCGAAGCGCTCGATAACGTCGGCGATGGCGGAGCGCTTCTCCTTCATGGTGTCCAGCAGGGTCACCCTTTCGGTGACGATCTGCATCAGATCCTTGTCGCCGGTGACTACCACCACCCTGCCGCCGGTGGCGCTGAAGCGGGCGGCCAGGCAGCCGATGATGTCGTCGGCCTCGAAGCCGGCCAGTTCCAGAGCCGGGATGTTGAAGGCGCGCACCAGGTCGCGGATCGGCCCCATCTGAACCCGCAGGTCATCGGGCAATGCGGCGCGGTTGGCCTTGTAGTCGGGGTACAGTTCAGTGCGGAAAGTTACTCTCCCCACATCGAAAACCACTGCCACATGTCTCGGCTGGTGCTCCTTGAGGAGCTTCAGCAGCATCTGGGTGAATCCGTAGATGGCGTTGGTGGGGTGCCCCGTGGGGGAGGAGAGGTGGCGGATGGCGTAGTAGGCCCGGTAGATATAGGACGAGCCGTCGACCAGGTAGAGCGTATCGTCGTGACTCATGACGGGTCACTCTCGCCCGGTTCGTCGCGGGTGAAGAGGAGGAAGGCCATTGCCGGGCGACGGCTGGCGTCGCGCATGGCGAACTGCATACCGTCGTAGTTCCATCCCTGGGCTGTCAGTTCGTTCAGCGTATCCTGGATGGTTTCTTCGGTAACCGTGCTGAGTTCTATGACTCTGTAGGTCAGCATCTGCATACACTCCTGTGGCTGATTGCCATGACTGGTTGCCATCACTGTTCGCTGGTGCGGGTCGCACCGTATCCGTCGGCAAACGAAAAAGGCGACCCTGGGGCCGCCTCTCCGCATGTCTGATTTTCTCTGAGCCTATTTCTGGAAACCGAGTTTGGCCGAGATCTCTTCGGATGCCCTCAGGGTCAGCGGGATCAGTTCCTTCTCCATACGATCCGTGTCAAAACGCATGGAAGGGCCGGAGATGCTGACCGCCCCGATGATGCGGCGGGTGTAATCGCGTATGGGCGCGCTCACGCATTTTACGCCGATATCCAGTTCCTCGTCGTCGATGGCGTAGCCCTGCTCGGCAACCTGTTTGAGCTGCTTCTTGAGGGTCTCACGGTTGGTGATGGTATTGTCGGTAAATGCCTTGAGTTCCCTGGAGTCGAGGTAATTCTCAAGTTCCTCGTCGCTCATGTGGGCGATCTGGATCTTGCCGGCGGCGGTGCAGTAGGCTGGCAGCCATGAACCGACCCGGGGAACGACCCGCACCGTCATGCTTGTTTCGACGGCATCCAGATAGATGATGTTGAAGTCCTTGAGGATCGCTACGTAGGTTGTCTCGTTGCATTCCTTGACCAGTGATTCCAGGATTGGTTTGGATTGACGCAAGAGTCCCATTTGACGGATGAAAGTCTGTCCCAGTTCCAGCGTCTTGAGCCCCAGGCGATAGTTCTCGGTCACCTTGTTCTGCTCAATGTAGCCGCGCGATTCAAGGGTTGCCAGTAGCCTGAAAACGTTGTTCTTGTGGAGCTTGAGTCGCTTGCTGAGTTCGGTGACACCCAGTTCGTCCACATCGCCGTGGAATTGTTCCAGAAGATCCAATGCATGGGAGACAGCTTGGATGAGGTATTCCGTTTTTTCTTTTCTTGCCATGATGGTATCCTGTTGTACTAAATAAAGGTATGTTTTATTGTGTTTGGTTCGAGACCAAAAGAAAACGCGCAAATTATCATTATTGTTGATACTAGTCAATAAATAATAATTGTAATAGAACGTTTTAAAAACATTAGAATATTGTTTTATAGTTGTCAAGCGTAAAACTGATAGAGATAGGTCATGGGGTTGTTGAACCGCTAGTGAGTGTGGCGCAATTGTTTTTTTTAAAAAGGAAACATGCCTGTGATCCTCACTCTTTTCGTGTAATGCAGAAAGGGGGAGAGCGGTTGCGCGGATTCTGGCGGGGGATGGCAAACTGAAGGAGGACTACTGATGGATAACCAGACGACGAAAAAACATCCCTGTCCCGATTGCACGTTCTGTCAGTGGTGTTCGGATGACCGCTGCCGTCTCTGTCTGAACCGTGATGCCTGCTGTCGGCGCAAGCTCTCCCTGGCTGAGCAGATCGAACTCTATAACCGCCTCAATGCCCTTGATGTTGAGCCCATAGCCACAAACGATAAAGCTGGCTGAATGTCCATCAGTAGGGGAATTTGGAGCATACTTCTGGCTGCGCGGGTGGATGACTCAATTACTCGAAATGTGCTACAGTATTAAAAATAGTGCGTAAATTTGACGGCTTTTGAATGGAGGTTCACATGCAGAATGTAGTTCGCCGCGGAACGAGAGTAGCTTGCAATGACCGCTGCCTGCTGGTTTTTGATGGCAATAGCTATACCTGCAAGCTGGAGAATATATCCATTTCTGGCGTGCTGGTTCAGTGCGATGAGTCGTTCCCGTCCCAGATTCATCTTGGAGATAGGTGCGGCCTGATGCTCTGCAGTGACCCCAAGGTATGCCCCGGCCAGTATCCCGCCAGGGTTGCCCGCCTGGACGCATCCAAGGTCGCCCTGCAGTTTCTTGATTTCGAATTCTGACCAAGTGCCCCTCACGCCTCCTCCCATAGATGCCCGCGCATAAAAAACGGGACATGCCCTGCGGCAGTCCCGTGTAGATCAAACGGATAAAATGCTGTTTTTGTGGCGCTATTTTGATGCCAGATAGCGGTTTATCGCCGCTGCGGCCTGCTTCCCGTCGCCCATGGCGAGGATCACCGTGGCCCCCCCCCTGACGATATCTCCGCCCGCGAAGACACCTTCAAGGCTGGTCAAGCCGTTTTCATCGGTCTGGATGTTGCCCCAGCGGTTCAGCTTCAAATCAGGGGCGGTGGCGGTCAGCAGCGGGTTGGCCCGGGTGCCGATGGCGTTGACCACCACGTCGGCCGGCAGGTCGAAATAGGCGCCGTCCACCGGAACCGGTCTGCGCCGGCCCGAATCATCCGGTTCCCCCAACTCCATACGCTGACAGGAAAGTTTTGCGACCCAGCCGTTTTCATCGAGGATGGCCACTGGAGCGGTGAGTAGCAGGAACTCCACCCCCTCCTCCTTGGCGTGCTTGATCTCCTCGGCACGGGCCGGCATTTCCGCTTCGGTGCGACGGTAGACGATCATGGCCCGCTCGGCGCCCAGGCGTTTGGCGGTGCGTACGCAATCCATGGCCGTGTTGCCGCCGCCGATGACCGTAACGTTCTTTCCCTTGATGATTGGCGTGGCGGCATCTTGGGAACGCCCCGCTCCCATCAGGTTGACCCTGGTCAGATATTCGTTGGCCGCATAAACTCCCTTCAGGTTTTCGCCGGGAATGTTGAGCATCACCGGCAGGCCGGCGCCATTGGCGATGAAGAGGGCGTCGAATTCGGCCTGCAACTGGGGCAGGGTAAGGGTCTTGCCGATGATGACGTTGAGCTCGATCTTGACGCCCAGGGCACGCAGGCGGTCGACTTCCGCGTCGATGATGTCGTTGGGCAGGCGGAACTCGGGGATGCCGTAGCGCAGGACGCCGCCGGTGTCGTGCAGTGCCTCGAAGATGGTCACGTCATGCCCGGCACGGGCCAGCTCTCCGGCCGCGGTCAGGCCGGCGGGGCCGCTGCCGACGACGGCGACCCGCTTGCCGGTGGGCTGGGGTAGAACCTCTTGTTCCAGCAGGTCGGGGTGTTCCATGGCCCAGTCGGCGACGAACCTCTCCAGATAGCCGATGGCGACCGGATCTCCCTTGATCCCGCAGACGCACTTCTCCTCGCACTGGGTTTCCTGGGGGCAGACCCGGCCACAGACTGCAGGCAGCGCATTGTCGCCGCGCAGGATGCGGGCAGCTGCCACCAGGTCGTTGTCGGCCAGTTTGGCGATGAATTCAGGGATGGAAACGCTGACCGGGCATCCCGCCACGCAGGGACGCGTCTTGCACTGCAGGCAGCGCTGGGCTTCGCGGATAGCGTCCTCCAGGGAGAGCCCCTGGTTTACCTCGACAAAGGTCCTGCTCCGCTCCCCGGCATCCCGCTCGGACATATGGACCCGCTTGATGGCTAGTCGCTCCTTGATGGTCATATCGGCTGTCATGGCTTCACCTCCTGTTTCAGCCGGCACTCTGCGGATGTGGCCTCATGTTCACGGTAGGTGCTGAGACGATCGATCAGGTTGGCGAAATCCACCTTGTGGGCGTCAAACTCGGGACCATTGACGCAGGCAAAGCGGGTTTCACCGTCCACCAGCACCCGGCAGCCGCCGCACATGCCGGTGCCGTCGATCATGATCGGGTTGAGGCTGACAATGGTCGGTATGGCCTGAGGGCGGGTGAGTTCGGCCACTGCCCGCATCATGGGAACCGGACCAATGGCGAAGACAGCCTGGGGACAGGTGGCCGGGTCAGCCATCATGTCGGAAAGTTCCATGGTGACGAATCCCTTGCGTCCCATGCTGCCGTCCTCGGTGGTGACCAGGAGCTGTTTGGAGAAGGAGGCCAGTTCGTCTTTGAGGATGATCAGGGATGCGCTGCGTCCGCCGATGATGGTGGTCACATCGTTTCCCGCTTGGGCCAGGGCCTTGGCCAGCGGATAGAGAACGGCAGTCCCCACTCCGCCCCCCACGCAGGCGACGCGTCCCCACTTTTCGATGTGGGTCGGCATGCCCAGTGGACCGGCTACGTCGCGCAGCGAACCGCCGACGGGAACGGAGACGATAAAGCGGGTGGATGCGCCCACCGCCTGAATAAAAAGGGTTATGGTGCCGGCTTCGGCGTCGGCGTCGGCGATGGTCAGGGGAATGCGCTCTTCGCCCTCGGCAGCACGGATGATCACGAATTGCCCCGGTTTGCGAACCGCAGCTACCCGCGGGGCCCTGATAACCATGCGGTGAAGCACGGGGGTGAGAGCTTCGTTGCTCAAAACCTCAAACATTGGGATACCTCCACGTGGACTATGTCATGCTGATTGCATGTATGAACTACATTCGGCAGGTGACGCTGTTCTTTGTTTCAGCGTATCCCCCGATCCCGCTGTTCCACGCCCCGTTGCGCTGCAGCCGTAAATTCGCCCCACAGGTCGGGGAGGTCGGCTGCATTCAGCGTTATCACGCTGGGAACAACGACGGACCAGGGTAGATACTGTCTTGAAACGACAGCAACATCTGCCGAATTAGGTCAAATGGTGTCGGAGCTACTTTCCGGCCAGTTCCCGGGATCTGGCGCAGGCGCTGTCCACGGCATCCATGACCAGGCCGTGGAAGCGGCCGTTTTCCAGGGTGTGCAGGCCTGCGATGGTCGTGCCGCCGGGCGAGGTTACCTTTTCCCTCAGCAGGGCCGGGTGATCTCCGGTCTCGTCCACCATGCGTGCGGCCCCCAGCACGGTCTGTACGGCCAGTTTCAGCGACACGTCCCGCGCCAGACCGTTCTTGACGCCGGCATCGGAGAGCGCCTCGATAAAGCTGAAAACATAGGCCGGGCCACTGCCGGACAACCCGGTGACCGCGTCCATCAGTTTTTCCGTGGTGGTGACCACCGCTCCGACGCGGGAGAAAATCTCGGTTGCGGTGGCAAGATCGCTGTCGTCCGCTTTTCTCCCCGGGCAGATGGCGCTGGCTGCCGCCTGGATCAGTGCCGCCGTGTTGGGCATGACCCGAACCACCCGCACGCCGCTGGCAAGTGATTCCTCAATGTAGGTGGTGGTGATCCCGGCCATGATGGAGATGACCAGTTTGTCCGCCGGGATTGCCGGTTCCAGATCGCTCAGCACCCCGGCGGCCATCTGGGGTTTTATGGCCAGGATGACGATATCGGCTTGGCTGGCCACGGCGGATCCGCTGTCACTGGTCCCGATGCCGTAGGTGGAGGAGAGGAAATTTCGGCGCTGTTCCTGCGGCTCGGTAACCATGATGGCGTCCGCCCGGAAAGAATCGGCGAGGAGTCCCTTTATGATGGCTTCGGCCATGTTGCCGCCGCCGATGAAACCGATTTTTTTGTTTATCAGCATGTTTCAGCCTCCGTGAGTAGAATCCGTCTGGGGAACCTCGATGCTAGCCTTGTTCTGCCGCTCTTCGCTGGTACTGGAAGAGGTGATCAGCATGACGCCGATGCATACCAGGATGATTCCTGTCCAGCGCAGTGGTGACACCTGCTCATGCAGCAGGTACTTGGCCAGGATCGCCACCAGGACATAGTTCAGCGCCTGCATGGGGAGGGCTATGGAGAGGTCCTCCCAGGAGAGAACGGCCAGCCAGAGGAAGAAGAAAACGGCCAGCATGGTGGTGCCGAGTATGAGCTTGGGGCTGGTCAGTGCCTGCAGTGAAGCATTGATGATGCCTCTCAGGTTCATAACCGAGAGATCCCCGATTTCCCGCATTCCCTTGGTCAGCAGGATGTCGCCGATGGTTCCGGCGGTTATGGCCAACAGCATGACAACGATCGTCTTAAGCATGATATTTCCTGTCTCCCCGGTAGGTTGTCAGTTCGATTTTTAGGTCGGTGAGTTTTTGTTGTACCCGTGGACTCATGAGGGCGGCCAACTCCTCCTGATGCCGGTAATCGGGCATCCGGCGGGTGATTTCCGCATCCGGCAGGCAGCCGGGGTGAAAATAGATCTCGGTCAGTCCCCGGTTCAGCCCGTCGAGGATGGCCAGGATATACCCCTCGGTCATGCGCCCCGAGTTGAGTACCCCCTTGACTTCCGCGGCATAGCGTATCCCCATTCGGTCGAGCGTCGGTCGGGCATGGCGGGCCAGGGATCCGAAGATGATCCGTTCCAACGCCTTTCCTGCCAGACGCTCCCGGTTGAAGCGCAGGTTATGGGTTAGGCGTTCCCGGGAGAGGCGAATGCTGCCGATGGCGTAGCGCGGCATCAGTTCGGTCAGCAGGGAGAACACCGTGGGGTGAAGATGGATGTTGAGGTGACCGTCGATGTGCGACAGCGCAATCCCGGCGTCACTGACCCGGGCAAGCTGGGCCTCGATCTCCCGCTTGAGCTGGTCGCGCAATCCCCTGTCGAAGTAGTAGCGCATGCCGGCGGCCACCGGGTTGTCGGGAAAGTATCCCCGCTCATCCACCAGGCCCGGTATGGCGTCAGCCGGCAGCACCGAACGCCCCTGCACCAGGGTCAGGTGCAGGCCCACCTGCAGGCCGGGATTGCGACGACTAACATCCAGTGCCCCGTCAAAGGCCTCTCCCCCCGCCATGATCGAGGCGCTGGTTAGTATTCCGTTGCGCCAGGCCTGTTCGACCGCGCGGTTGACTCCGTCCGAGAGGCCGAAGTCATCTGAGGTGATAATGAGTTGCTTCATTGTTTCAAGGCGCGGTCGACCGCTATTTGCAGTCGCAGCGGGACTCTTTACGCTTGCGCATGTACTGCAGGTACTGTTTCCCTTCCTTGAGCAGCTTCCGGCGCTCCTCGCCGTCAACGATCATCTTGCCGATGCTGCGCAGGATGTATTTGGGGCGGAAGTAGAATTTGTCGTAAAACTCCTCCACCGAGTTGAATATTTCGGCATTGGAAAGGTGGGGGTAGTTGATTACGCACTTCTGGTGGCCGCTGTCGTCCAGGAAGTTGTCCGAGGCGATCCAGCCTTGCTCCTTGCACATGGTGTAGAACTCAGTGCCGGGGTAGGGGGAGGCCAGGGAGGCCTGGATCGAGTTCAAGTCCAGTTGCTTGGCATAGTTGATGGTTTCAGCGATGGTTTCCCTGGTTTCCCCGGGTAATCCCATAATGAAGGCGCCGTGAATGGAAAGCCCCAGCTTCTTGCAATCCTTCACGAACTGGATGGCCTGCTCCTTGCTGACCCCCTTCTTGATATTCTTGAGTATCTGGGCGTTGCCGCTCTCGAAACCGACCACCACATGGCGCAAGCCGCATTCGCGCATAACCCTGAGCGTCTCGTAATCGGTATTGGCGCGGGCGTTGATGGTCCAGGATATACCCAGCGGCTTGATCAGGCGGGCAACCTCCCGGGCGTGCTCTCGGTTGGCGGTGAAGGTGTCGTCATCGAAGGAGAGTTCCCGCATCTCGGGTATGTTCTCGGTGATCCACTTGATCTCCTCGTAGACGTTCCGCGCTGAGCGGGTGCGCATGCGCTGGCCCGAAAAGGTCTGGGGCCAGAGGCAGTAAATGCACTTGGAGGGGCAGCCGCGACTGGAGTAAATGGATACGTAGGGATTCTTGAAGTGGGGTATCACGTATTCGCTGATCGGCAGGTCGCGGCGGTAGACAGGGGCAACGAAGGGGAGCGCGTCCAGGTCCTCGATCATGGGACGGTCGGGGGTGTGGACTGCCTTGCTGTCCCGCAGGAAGCTAATGCCGTCCACCCTGTCCCAAGGGCGCCCCTCGCACAGTTCCTTGGTGGAGTAGTCGAATTCTCCGCGGCAGACAATGTCGATGGCGCCCTTGCCGGCGCGCAGGGATTCTTCGGGCAGGATGGTGACGTGCGGTCCGGTCAGCACGGTTATCACGTCCGGTTTTACTTCCTTGATGCGCCGTGCGGTCGCAATGTCGATCATCAGGGTCGGGGTGGAAGTGTACATCACCACCATGTCGAAATCCCTGGCTATTTCCAGGCACTTTTCCAGGTCGAATTTCTGTACCGGGGCGTCAACCACGCGGCTCCCCTCGATCATGGCCGCCGGGAAGCAGAGCCAGGTGGGATACCAGAATGATGTCACCTCGCGAGAGGCCTGATAGCGCGCGCCAGCACCGCCGTCGAAGTCATCAAAGGTAGGGGGGTTTAGAAAAAGTGGTTTCATTACAGCTCCTTGTCTGCTCTTAAAACAGCCAGAATACTGATCTCATATGCTAAAGTCAAGATTTATGGGGGGCTTGCCCACCGGAACAGAGCGGAAAGAACCGCCGGACCTGTATGCCGGCACGAAAAAAGGGCGCCCGTTGCCGGACGCCCCTTTTTTCGTGTCACCCCCGTTTCAGGGGATACTTTTTATTTCTTAGCTGGCTTTTTGGCGACGAGTTGGTATTTGACCGTTTCATAAACCGGAACTGGCAGAATGTTACGCGTCTTGAGCTGGGACTTGTTGGCATAGGGGCGGCCGGCGATGATCTTGGCGGCATAGGTATCGCCCACCCCGGGAATCACCCGCAGTTCGGCTTGGGTGGCGCTGTTGATGTCTACCTGGGCCGGTTTCGCGGCTTCGGTGGCAGCCTTTGTCTTTGCCTTTGTGGTGGATACGGCTGTTTTTGCGCCCGCCTTGGTGCTCTCAACCGTTGAGGTTGCCGCCCCCTTGACGTCGGGGGTCGTGACGGTGACATCCGCGGCGAGGGCGAGGCTGGTGGACAGTAGGAGGGCCGCTGCTGACAGGATGGATCCGGTGATGTTTCTTTTCATGAAATTCCTCCTCTTATTCTGAGTGATGAAGCCTTGTTCATCTTTCTATCAGGCGTCGGACAGCTTGTCAATGCGGCTGCCTCGCATGGCGCCTTTGTTGTCCTGGCGAGCGTTACGAATTTATTATCATGATTGCCCCGGATTATGATAAGTGAGGTGGGGACGCACGCTTCAGGCCGTCACCAACAATCCGCTGCGAGGAGATCAAGCATGAGTAACAAGAAACCCGAACTCACCTTCAAGTATGTTTTCAACTACGGCTACAACCCCACCTATGTCAACGGCGCCCAGGGAGGCTTCTCTCCGCGCGGAGAAATGGTGATCAATTTCTACCTTGAGCGTCAGCCTCTGCCTGAATCCATCAGCCACGAGATTACCCCCCAGGGCGCCATCGGACGCGAGACCGGTGTGGAGCCGGAGGATCTGCCGAACAGCATGGTGCGCTTCATCGATACCGGTGTGGTGATGAGCTACGAGAACGCCAAGGTCTTTCACGCCTGGTTGGGCGACAAGCTGCGGGAAGTTGAGGAGCTTCACAAGGCGCGCGCCTCCTTCGAGAATTCAGCGGCGGCTGGCCAGGCATAGTGCACGTCGGCAGGATCGGACAGTGACAAGGAGCAGGCTGATGCCGGCTAGATGCACTATGGCTGTGGCCATGACAGTCGTTGTTTCCGTCGTGCTGTTGGTGTTCTCCGCCACTGTGGGGGCCTTCCCCGTTCCCGAACGGCTCGAGTTCGAGATACGCTATGCCGGTATCCCGGCCGGGACTGCGGTGCAGGAGGTGACCAGGTCCGGCCATGAGGTACATATCGTCTCCACCGCCCGTTCCGCCAAATGGTTGAAGCTGTTGTTCCCGGTGGACGATCGGGTGGAATCCATTCTGGCTCCCGCCACCCCTCCCCAGTTGTTCGGGCCGTCGCGCCTGTACAGCGAGCGCATCAGGGAGGGGTGGACGCGGCGCCACAGGGATGCGCGTTTCGACCGGGAGAAGCATGAGGTCGTCAGCAGGGATTTTCTGAAGAAGAAGGAGACGCTTCAGCAGATCACCCCCCAGACCCATGATCTGCTCTCCGGTTTTTTCCATCTGCGCATGATTCCGCTCCAGGTGGGAGAGCCACGGTTTATTGAAATCTTCGACTGCGAGAAGACCTGGAACACCGAGGTGCAGGTGGTGCGGCGGGAAGAGATCGCCACCCCCCTGGGGCGCTTCAGGACCATTGTGGTCAGGCCGCTGCTGAAGACGCCGGGTATATTCAACCGGATCGGAGACATGTTTATCTGGCTGACCGACGATGACCGTCGCATACCGGTGCAGATGAAATCAAAGGTGCGGCTGGGGAGTGTCACGGCGATACTGGTGGGGGGCTCCTACTGGCCGGAGAAGAGGTGATTCGTTGTGTGCCGCCTGCTGCTTTTCTGCTTATTGTAACGAGACCGGCTTTTCCCACAGGATGGTGGATCTGCTCAGGTTGATCGCCGGGAAGGGTTGAGGAGGGGAGCGCGGCGCGCGATGCACCGGACACCTGCACAAAGAAAATGGCGCCCGCACATAAAGTGCGGACGCCATTTTTCGTACTGCTTGAATCAGGCTCGTTAGAAACCGCTGTGGTATTCCTTGAGCCTCTTGGCAAAGTTCTGGCCAAACGCGTAGCATTTCTCCTCGTCCTCTGCCGACGGCTTGAAGACGAACTGCAGGCCCGGCTCAAAGGGCTCAAGGCCCATCTTGGCGAAGACCTCGTAGGCCTCTTTTACCGCGCCGCCGCCCCAGCCGTAGCTGCCGAAGGCGCCCACCAGGCGGTTGGTGGGACGCAGGCCGCGCAGGTGGGTCAGGCATTCCGCCACGCTGGGGTAGAGGATGTTGTTGAGGGTGGGGGAACCGAAGAGGGTGCCGCGGGCCTTCCAGAACTCCTTGATGACCACGTTCATGGGGGTGGCGCGCAGTTTCAGGACCCGGCAATCGACCCCTTCACTGCGGATGCCGTCGGCTATGGGGTTGGACATGATTTCGGTGCTCTTCCACATGGTGTCGTAGACGATCAGCGCGCGGAGGTCGGCCTTGCTGGTTGCCATGGCCACGTAGGAGTCCAGGACCCGCTGGGGATTCTTGCGCCAGATGACGCCGTGGTCCGGTGCGATGATCTCGGGCTGGATGCCCAGTTTCTGCAGGTCGCCGACCTTTTCCAGGATCAGCTTGCCGAAGGGCATCAGGATGTTGGCGTAGTAATCGATGACCGCATCGTCCAGCACGGCCGGGGAGACGCACTCGTCGAATTCGTCGTCGAAGCGGGCCGAGGAGGCCACGTGCTGGCCGAAGGCATCCTGGCTGAAGAGGATGTTCGCTTCCGGACAGAAGGAGACCATGGAGTCCGGCCAGTGCAGCATGGGGGTTTCGATGAAGACCAGGGAGTGCTTGCCGATCTTGAGCGTGTCGCCGGTCTTGACGATGTTGAATTTCCAGCGGGAGGTGTCGAAGAAACGGTCCAGTCCCTTCTTGCCGCGTGCCGATATATGGATGGTCGCATCGGGAGTCAGTGCCATGATGTCATCGATGCTGGTGACGTGGTCGTTTTCGATGTGGTTGATGACTATGTGTTTTATCCTGGCAGGGTCGACGATATTTTTGATCTGTTTGATGGTGATGTCGGAGAAGTCGTATTTCACCGTATCGATCAGGGTGATCTCCTCATCCATGATCAGATAGTTGTTGTAGGAGGTGCCGCGCGGCGTCTCATAGCCATGAAAATCGCGTACCGACCAGTCAATTGCGCCAACCCAGTAGATGTCCTTTTTCAGTTCGACAGGCTTCATATGTCCTCCTTGTCAGGTTGTGATGTGTCTCGGAATGTGCAATGCGTATGGCTCGGGTGCATTGTTTGTGTCAACGTATATCCGCTCTCGTTGCTCGCCAATGGCGAGCGGTGCGTTTCATGGGGTGGACTATAGGATAAGCTTTGCTCATTGTCAAACTGATTTTGGATAAAAATTATCTTTTTTGTCGTTCTTGAGGGGTTGAGTTGCGCGCCTTGCGGCAAATGGGCTCGACACTCTTTTTGGGGTTGTTTTGCCGCATGCAGGTTTGGTAACAATGCATGGTGTCTTTTCCTGAATGCTTTCAGGCGGTAGTTTTCCCCTGTGTGGGGTAATATCCTGTGAATGATTCTTGCCTGCTTCCGGCCGGTTTTGCTATGGCCGGCCCGGGGAGTGAACGATGAACGTTATCTGCCCCCGTTGCGGCGCCCGCCAGGTGCTGCAATCCGAGACCCGTTTCTATTCCTGTTCCTACTGCCGCTCGACCTTCGCGGTGGCGGGAGGCAGGCGCGTGGCAGAGTACCTGGCCGATATCCGGGCAGACGAACGTTCTGCCTGGAGCGTTTTGACCGACCACCTGGAGCAGGGGGGGCATCGCTCCGCTGTCCAGCGCGGCCAGTGCAGTACGGTTGTCTGCCCCTTCTGGCTGGTACGGACGAAGGATGGCGGAACGCTCTTCCGGCCCGCCGCTGCCCTTGATGCCCCCCTGTTGGAGAGCGTCAGCCTGCCGGGGTGCGATCTGGTTCCCCTGACCGACAACTCGTCATATGTGGCGCCCGACCAGCCGCTGGAGCGGGTTCTGGAGGCGGCCCGGATCTCTCCCGGTGATGGCTGGGTTTCGCTGGTCCATCTCCCGCTGCAACTGCTGGAGTACAGGGTTGATGGAGTCGGCTACCGTTGCACCGTCGTGGTGGCCGACTGGAAACTGTACGCCAATGCTCTGCCCCCCCTGGAATCAACGACGCTTCCGCTCACGCGCATCCGCTTTCTTGCCGTCTACGGGGCGCTGCTGCTGGTGGCGGCCGTGACTATCCACCAGCACCTGATCAGGGGAGCGGTATTCGCCCTCGTGCTGGTGGCTGCCTGGCTGCTTGGCCGGCGGATGGTTTCGGCCGAGGCTTCTCCATGAGCGCCACGGTCGCCATCATCTGTCCGGAGTGCGGCTCCCCCCTGGATTTCAACGAGGGTGCCCGCACCGTGCTCTGCCCGGCCTGCAAGGCCTGTCTGGCCATCAGCGGCGAGGCGGGGATAACCCGTTTCGTCATCCCTGAGCGTCTGGATGAGGGGGAGGCGCGCAGCAGCGCCAGGAAATTCCTGGCCGACGAGCGCATCGACAGGGGGTTCGCCGGCTCCATAACGTATGGCTCTGGACAGCTCTACTTCCTTCCGTTCTGGAGATTGACCGGTGTCGCCTGCGGCTGGCGGCTCACGGAAAAGGAAAACACGGTCCAGGAGGAGAGTGTTGACGAGGATGGCGTCAGGCGCAGCAGGCGGGTGGTGGGGCAGCCGATCAGGGATCTGGAGGTGGTCAGCCGGCATCTGGACTACAGCACGCCGGCAGCCAGCCTGAAGGGCTTCGGCCTCACGGGGGTGGCTCTGGCCGCGGCGGTCCTGCCCTTGCGGGGGGTGAACTTCGAGGAAATGTCCAGGCGGGGAGTGGTGGTCGATGCCGTCAAGCAGGCCGGCCAGGTGCGGGACGAGGCACTGGCTACGGCCCGCGGCCAGGGAGGGGGGCAGGGGCTGCTGCGGCAGAACGTGCGCATCCGCCTGGCGCAGGAGCGTCTCTCCCTGGTTTACTATCCGGTCTGGCGTCTGGAGTTCGAACACTATGACCGTATCTATCCGGTTGTGGTGGACGGGGTCAACGGATCGCTGCTCAAGGGACGTTTCCCGGGAACGGTCAGGGTGCGGCTGTTCTCCCCCCTGGCCCTGCTGGCTCTTGTCGCCTATGCCTGGAGCATCCACCCCCTGGTGGGTACGGCGGCAACAGCCATCTGCGCAGCCATGGTGCGGCGGACCCTGGGCAGCCTGGCTCCCCAGCTGCTCCTGTGCTATTTCGCGGGGTGGCTGGAGCGGGGAGAGGAGGTGAAATGTGGCTGACCACGATCTCATGATTTTGCCGCTCACGTGTCCCGGCTGTTCAGCCCCTCTCCAGGCAACACCCCGGGAGGTGGTCTATTATTGCCGGCTCTGCCGCTGCGCGGCGGAGTTGTGCGGCAGGGAGACGAGAGTGCTCCCCATGCTCCATGCCGCCGGAAACGGTGACCTGTTCCTTCCCTTCTGGGTGGTGCCGTTCTCCTTCCAGTCCGCCGGGGTGACGGTCGGGACCCGGGGGGAGTTTGCGCGATTCAGCGGCAACATCCTGCGGGAAGGGGAGGGTGCTGATTCTCCCAGCCTGCTCTTCCTGCCCGCCTTTAGCCTGCAGGCGCCGCAGGTTATCAGGATCGGGCGGCAGATGACCCTGCGGATGCCGCTGTTGCGCGGCGCCTCCCAGGCGCCGGAACGGATCGGAGAGATCGAGATGGCCGAGTGCGATGTGGAGCCCATGGCCGAGGCTGTGGTCGTATCGGCGCTGCCTGAAGAGCGCCGGAAGAGTTTTTCTTTCATGAAGGAGTTCCGCGTGACCATCGGTACTCCCCGGCTCTGCACGATTCCCTTCCTGTCGCGAAACAGGAAGTGCTACAGCAGCGAGCTTAACCTTGAATTCTAGCGCGTGTGCGGCTTTTCCGCCGATTCCAGGTAGTCGCCCAGGAGTCCGCGCGAATGCTCGTCGTCGTGGCAGTGGTTGCAGAGATTCTCCCAGTTGCTTCCGTCGGGAGGGTTGTTGTGGTGGTTGCCGTCCCGGTGGTGCACGGTCAATTGATTGATGCTGGCTGCGTCGAACTGGCGACCGCACCTGGCGCAGACCGGGCCATGGATCTTCAGCGATTTTGTGCGGTAGTTGCTGTTGTTCTCCACCTCGCCCCGCATGCGCCGTAAAAGGGCGTCTGCCTCTGCTGCGCTGGGGAGCTTCACCGTTCTGGGGCCCCGCGATCTTCCCGCCATTTCCCTACTCCTGTGCGTTCAGCAGTTTCACTGTGGACAGTCCGTCGCCATAGTAGTCGATGATGTTGTGGCAGCCGAAGTTCTGCTCGATGTTGAACATCCCGCTCAGTGGCGCGCCGATGGCGTTGAGCAGGATAATACGGTTGACGCCGCCATGCGCCACCACCAGCAGTTCCTCTCCCCGGTGCCGCTCCACTATCTCGGCCATAATCGGCATGACGCGCGCCTGCACATCCAGAAGGTTCTCCCCCTGGGGTACCCGGTAGTTGACCAGGTCTGCCATCCTGTCCTGCCACTCTTGTGGCCAACGCTGGTTGATCTCGTCCCAGCTCAGTCCTTCCCAGATGCCGATATGCAACTCCCGCAGCTGGCTGCAGCTGACCGGCTGGATGCCGAACCTGGCGCAGATGATGTCCGCACCGATTACGCAGCGCGACAGGTCGCTGGTGTAGCAGGCGCTGATCCGTCTATCGGCCAGGCGCTCTGCCAGGCGCTGGTACTGGCTGATGCCCAGTTCGGTCAGGGCCACGTCGGTCTGGCCGTTGTAGCGTGGCTGATCGTGCCCTACCACCTGGCCGTGGCGGATGAGGTGCACGCGGGTGGTGGAGGTCATGCTTCCTCCCGTTTGCTTATGTAGGGCCCCAGGATCATGTCCTTGTACCCCTTGCCCTGGGGGATGAGCGGATAGATGGTCTCCTCCCGGTCGGTGACGATCTCCAGGAAGCAGGGGCCGTCGGCGGCCAGAAACTCATCCAGGGCATCCTCCAGGTAGGGACGGCTGAGAACCTTTCGGCACCAGCCGAAGCCGCATTCCCGGGCGATGTGGGCGAAGTTGGCGTCGAAGTCGCGCTCCGAGGCGGTGTGCTGGCCGTCGTAGAGCGCGTCCTGGATGGACCTGACCATGCCGTCGGCGTGGTTGTTGATCAGGAGCACCTTGATCGGGATATCCAGGGAACCGATGGTGTGCAACTCTCCCATGTTCATCTTGATGCTGCTGTCGCCGTCGATGGCGATGACCCGTGCTTCCGGGTTGGCAAAATGCGCACCGATGGAGACCGGCAGGGAAAAGCCCATGGTGCCGAAGGCGCCGGAGGTCAGAAATGATCGCGGCTGGGCGGTCTTGAGGTACTGGGCCGCAAGCATCTGGTGGTTGCCCACGCCGGTGGTGATGATGGTCGTGTCGGTCAGCCGCTGCGACAGCAGGTCCATGACCTCGGCGGCCTGGATCATGCGGGCCTCGCGGTTGCAGGTGAGGGGATAGCTGCGCTTCAGCTTGGCCGCCTCTTCCTGCCAGGGGGCGATGTCCAGGGTCACCTGGTGATCCCGGGCGTACTCCACCAGATCCTCCAGCACCGTGCGGGCATCGCCGATGAAGGAGAACTTGGGGTTGCGGGTGACCCTGACCTCCTGCATCTTCTTGGCGTTGATGTCGATGTAGGCGATCTCTGCGGTTAGCCCCGATTCTCCCACTTTCTGCACCACCCGGTCGTTCCAGCGCACACCGAAAGCGACGAACAGGTCGGTGCGCTGGATGGCCATGTTGGCATAGGGGGTGCCGTACATGCCGAGCATGCCCAGGGAGGTGTCCAGGGACTCGTCCAGGATTCCCTTGCCCATCAGGCTGTTGATGGAGGGGATGTTGAACATGCGGTTGAATTCGCGGATCCTGTCGCTGGCGGCCCGGGAGTTGAGCCCGCCGCCGATGTAGAGCAGCGGCCGTTGGGAGCGCTGCAGCAGGTCGAAGAACTGCTGGCACTGGTTGATGCCCAGGTGGGACTCCTGGTCGTACTTGTAGCGGAACAGGTCGATGTCGACGCCGCGGTAGACTCCGGTCCTGCGCTGGGAGTCCAGGGGGAAGTCGATTACCACCGGTCCCGGCTTGCCCGTCTTGGCGAAGAAGTAGGCGTCCTTGACCGTCTCCTCGATGTCGCTGATGTCGGTAATCTGGATGACCTTTTTGGCTGCCCTGGCGAACACGTCCTTGACGTTGATGTGCTGGAACTCGTCGGTGTCCAGTCGGCTCTGCTGCACCTGGCCGGCGAAGACCAGGAGCGGGATGGAATCGGCGAAGGAGTCGGCCACGGCCGTGAGGGTGTTGGTGATGGCCGGCCCCGAGGTGACCACCGCTACCCCCACCTTGTCGCTGGCACGCGAATAGCCGGCTGCGCTGAAGGCGCAGGACTGTTCGTTGGCATTGACGTTGATGGCCAGGGAACTCTTGCCCATGGCGTGGAAAACCGGAAGGATGGCGGCGCCCGTGTACCCGAAGATGCGGCTGACCCCCAGGTCCTCCAGGCTCTTGACCATTATTTCTGCACCCGTCATTGTCTGCACCGTGGGTTACTCCTCGTGTCTGTTGGGATGACTGGAATTTCGAAAACCCAGTCTTAGCATATTTTTCAGTCGCGGTCCATGCGGCGATGCGCTGTTCCGCGAACAAAAAACGATGTATCTGATCGGGTTATGCGTATCAAGTGTGACATGGTCGCTCTCGTTTGGGCGACGTACGTTCCTGTGCTACCGCGCGAAAACGGAGATGACTTCCGCCTGCTGTACGGCGATCCCCTTCGTCTCAACTCCAACCCGGATATCTGGCGCTGGGTGTGCTGCACCAAGGTTATGCGATGCCTCTCGTATAGCGTCACCTTCTGGTGATTACCGGCTTGACGGCTTTTTCTCGAAATTCTATGGTGTACTGCCGGTCAGGTTTCGTTCCTCATCAAGGCATCCCCTGCTGGTTTTTATCAGCAATTCGGTTCATTCTATCTTTAAGTCGATCTCAGCTTGCATGGCTCTGGACACGCGGAGCATTTCAATGAAACAGTGGAAAAAACTTGGTCATATCCTGATCGAAGAACAGATACTGACTCCTGTTGCCGTGGCGAGGCTGCTCGCCATCGCAAAACGGCACAATACGCGATTCGGATGGACTCTCGAGGATTTGGGGCTTGTTACGGGAGATGAACTGGCCAAGGCTCTTGCGCGCCAGTTCGAACTGAGACGGGTCACCAATCTGGTGGACGGCTCCTACAGTCAGGAGCTGCTGAACACATTTACTGTCGAGTTTGTGCTCGAGCAGGTGGTTTTCCCCCTCAAGCTCGAAGACAAGGTGCTGGTTGTGGCGGTTGCCGACCCAACCGACTTGAAGACACTGCATAATTTCGGAGCGAATCATGGCGTGCAGATCATGCCGTGCGTTGCAAGCCGCAGGGAGATCCATGAAGCTATCTGCACATTCTATCTTGGAAAAAACGTTCAGGAGTCCAAACAGACAACGGTTCTCGTTGTGGACGATGACATGCTTATCCAGACAATCCTGAGAGATATGCTCAACAGTCATGGATATCGCGTCGTAATCGCCAAGGATGGGATCGAAGGCTTCAGGGAGACGATTGCCTGCAGGCCCCAGATCATTCTTACCGACAAGGTGATGCCGAAGCTGGATGGGTTTGCACTGCTCAGTTCTCTCAAGGCAATCCCCGAGTTCAGAGCGATTCCGGTCATTCTGATCAGCGACAAGATGACCGATGATGACGAAGCGCGGGTTTTCAGGATGGGGTTTTTCGATTACATTCCCAAGCCGATCAAGGAAATTACGCTCATATCGCGGATCGAGCGGGCTCTGGGGCGTTACGAATAGGCAAGGGGGCTGAGCGTGGAACCGGACACGGCCGTCCCGTCTCCTGGTCATCCCGGGCAGTGCCGCCCGTCAAGTATGGAGCGCACCATGTGAGACAGCTCCTGAACCGTGAACGGTTTCTGGAGAAAGCCGTTACAACCCAGTTCGAGCATTTCAGAGGCCTGACTGTCGATGCTGTAGCCGCTGGAAAGCAGTACAGCCACCTTCGGGTCGATTTTCTTCATGGCTGCATAGGTGTCATAGCCGCTGAGTCCCGGCATGATCATGTCGAGGACGACCAGTCCAATCTGCTCCTGATGCCGCTGGTAGAGGGTAAGAGCCGCGCCGCCGTCGCTGGCCGTCAGAACGGAGTAGCCCAAAAGCCGCAACATTTCCTCGCCGATTTCCAGCACCAGCGGGTTGTCATCGACCAGCATGATCGATTCCGATCCGCCATCCACGGCAGCCGGTCTCTCTTCCATAACCGTGATGCTCGTCGCTTCTACGGTGGAGACGGGTAGATAGATGGTAAAGGTGCTCCCCCGGCCTTTGCTGCTGTGAACGTTGATTGCGCCGTTGTGATTTCTGATGATGCCATAGGCCGATGCCAGGCCCAGGCCGGTACCGCCGCCCATTTCCCTGGTTGTGAAGAATGGCTCAAAGACCCGTTTCCGAGTGTCTTCGTCCATGCCGATGCCGTTGTCCGCTATGGACACATACGCATAGCGTCCGGGGGGTAGGCCCAGGCGGACGGTTTCCTGTTCGGATATTTGCGCATGACCGCAGCGCAGGGTCATGATACCGCCGCCGGGCATGGCCTGAGCGGCATTGACGAAAATGTTCAGGAACACCTGCTCGATCTGTGTCTGGTCGATGTCGACAACGACCGGTTGGTTGGCCGGTTTCCTCTGGATGACAATTTCCTGCCGGGTGCGTTGAAACATGGCGCAGGTCTTGGTCAGGATCTCCCAGATGTTCAACGCCTTGACGTCATACTTGCCGCCGCGGGCGAATCCGAGCAGCTGGCCGGTAAGCTTGGTGGCGCTTCGCACCATTTCCTCAATCCCTGTCAGCCGCTTGCGGTGCCGGGGATCGAGTTCCTGCTCGTGGAGCATGAGCGAGACATAGCCCTGGATGCCCATGAGAATGTTGTTGAAGTCGTGGGCGATGCCACCGGCCAGCGTGCCGATGGCCTCCATTTTCTGCGCCTGGAGGAATTGAGCCTGGAGCAGTTCCCGCTCCTCCTGGATGCGTTTGTGCTCGGCCATGTCCTCGATAACGATGACTGCTTCCCTGCCGTCCCATTCGTGGGGGGGGCGCGACACGCTCAGGCGGCAGGCGAATTCGGTACCGCCTTTCTTCCGGCAGACAAATTCCCTGCTGAAGCTGCGTTGTCCCAGCAGGACCTGGTTGATGTTCCGGCTGATTTCCTCGAACTCCTCGTTATCGCGGTAGAGAACCCTGGTGCTGGCACCGATCAGTTCCTCCGGCAGCCAGCCGAATACATCGGCCGTTGAGTCATTGGCAAAGATGATAACCCGCTCGCGCAGGCCTAAGACCGCGTGAGGGATTGCATCGAGGATCGCTGATTTCTGCACTTCCATGGCCCTGAGCGTCGCTGCCGCTTCCTGCCGCTCCCTGATCTCCTCCTTAAGGTGCTGGTTGGCCCGGTTGAGTTCGGCGGTCCGTTCCCGGACCAGTTCTTCCGCCTGTTCCTGCATGTCCTCAAGGCTGAAAATGTACTGCTGGGTCAGGCGCCGCTGATTCTCATCCTGTGCGGTTTGGTCATTGCTCATCGCTATCCGTCCTGTTGCCTTGGTGGTGGAGTGGGGTCAGGTGGTTTCGAACGCCCGGAGTTCGGCCAGAATGTCCGGAAAGCTTACCGGCTTGCACAGGTATCTGTCGGCGCCTGCCTCCAGCCCCTCCCGGATTTCGGCAGGCTGCGCCTTGGCAGAGAGCAGCAGGATCGGGATCGCTGCGGTTCGCTGGTCGGCCTTCAGTTTTCGACAGACCTCGGTGCCGGTCAGTCTCGGCAGCTTCACGTCCATGAGGATTATGTCCGGAAGCAGTGAAAAGGCCAATTCCAGCGCTTTCTCTCCGTCTTCCGCGACAGATACCGAATAACCGAGTTTGGCCAGTTTTCTCTGTAGATACGAAGAGATTGATGCTTCGTCATCAACCACCAGGATTGTTTCAGTTGCCATGAAGAGGTTCCTTCCGTGCCGTTTGTCTCTTGTGATACGAGTCGTTACAAAACCTGGGCAAAACCGAACTGAATAGAACACGGATGACGCGGATTACGTATCTTCTTTTCATTCTTTTGTTTGATCCGCGCGAATCCGCCTGCATCAGATGTGATCCGCATTCCATTGTCTTTGATTGATTCTTGTTTGGTCCCGTTTTTGCCGGTTTAGGGGGTGCAGGTTCAACTCATTGGCGTCGTTATGCTTCTCTTGGCGCCGATAAGGGCAGTGTGACCACGAATAGCGCTCCCTTCCGCTCGCCCCCCAGGGAGAAGTTGGGGAACCGTTCCGCGGCAAGCGGGCTTGTGCACTCGATGGTTCCGCCATGCATTTCCACGATCCCCTTGCTGATGGCCAGGCCAAGGCCGGTACCGCCAACCTTGTGGGACATGATACTGTCCGCCTGGAAAAATTTCTTGAAAATCTCCTGGGTTGCCCAGGACGGCACGCCGTAGCCAGTGTCGGCCACCGTCAATCTCACGGTGTCTCCCGCCAACTCTCCGCCCAGCACAATCGCGCCGCCATCGGGGTTGTATTTGATGGCGTTACTCAAGAGGTTGATCATGACCTGGGTGATCCGGTCCCTGTCAACGTTCAGCAGCGGTAAGCCGGGCTGCAGGTTCCTGGCGACGTCGTGCCCATGCTCCCGGGCAAGGTCGGCCAGCGCGGCGATAGTGGTGTCGATGATCTCGTCCACCGCTGTCGGTTTGACCAGCAGCTCGACCTTGCGCGCCTCGATGCGCGACAGGTTGAGCAGGTTTTCCACCAGGCGCATGAGTCGCTCGATCCCCTGTCGCGCCACCTGCAGGTCCTCCCGCACTTCATCGTCGATTGTCCCCGAGTATCCCTCCATGATGCCGGATATGCTGAGCAGCATGGCCTGGATGGGAGTCCGCAGTTCGTGGGAAGCGATGGTGACGAAGTCCGACTTCATCTTGTCCAGTTCGGCTATGGATCTGGCCATCTCGTTGAAGGTCGTCGCCAGTTGGCCGATTTCATCCTGGGATGTTACCGGAATGGTTTGCTCCAGGTTCCCCCTGCCCATGGCCCGGGCGCCGTCGGTCAGCAAACGCAAGGGCTTAGTGATGCCGAGGCTTAAGGCCACCGCCATTGCCGAGACGCCAAAACCGGCCAGGATCATGATCAAGGACATGATCTTGCGGTTACTGGCTGCCTTCTCGTTGATGAATGCCTGCACACGGGCGTTCTTTCGTGCCATCTCCTGGCCTGAACGGGCAAGCAGCTGCTCTATTTTTCCTTTGGTGATCGTGGCATCCCTGTGGAAGTCTTCCACATTGGCGCCGATGGTTACATAGCCGAAGCCGCGCCGGCTCTGCCCGTACTGTCCGGTATAGTAGGGGATCGCCGCATGGGTGGTGAGTTTCCACAGTCCGCTCCAGAGCAGGACAAAGGAGCCGGAGCCACCGTCTTCCGTTCCCGCGTGCCACCCCTCGCACTGGGGGGCGGTATCCAGTATCCGGCAATCCAGGGGAATCCGGCCTCTGCGGATCTGTTCCGCCGCCGGCTGCTTCTGGTGGGAGAAGTTCCTGAATGAGGGGAGCCGTTCGGTGAAGGCCTCCAGAGAGAGTCCGCTCCGCTTGTATTCGTCGTAGGTCTCCTGACTCAGCCAGCCGGGTATTTTCCGGCCTGTGTCGGGATCATAGCCGCAGATGAAGAAATCCCGCGCATGGGCGATGCTCCGGTCCCGGTGGTCCCAGATGAAGGCATAGTTGCCCGAGCCGCCGTCGGAGAGCGCCGTAAAGCGTTCCTCGGTCGGAACGATATGGTCGGTGAATTCCATGACATGGACGTGATCCAGTGCCATGGTCACATAGCCGGTTTTCCGGCCGCGAGCATCGAAATAGGGGGTGGCCCAACGGATGATCCCCCTGAATTTTTTCCCCTGGGGATTTTCCCGGCCTGCATGGGCGCTTCCCGGCCTGACCCTGATTCCCTCCGCCGTGTTGTAGATCCAGCCCGGCACGTAGGCGCCGATCACATCGGAAACGTAAATGTCGCCCCTGTTCAGCTTGTTCAGCTGTTGAAAATACTGCTCGGCCCTGCAGTAGGTGTTCCGCGGCTTGCTCACATCCACAAGATCGGTGGATATGCGGCCGTCCCTGATCTTTATGCGCTCCTGCCCCTGCAGATCGATGAAGCTGATCTCCCGGTAGAGCGGCTTTGCCTCTTTCGGGAATTGTACAGGTGGCGTGTGCCGCCATTGCTGAAGGTTCTCAGGGTTGGTCGGCTTGGCCGGCATGGTCCTGCTGCCGGAAACTCCGCCGCGGGCGGGACCGGTTACGATCACCCCCCGCTGTGCCGCCCGGTAGATGTTCAGGTAGAGTTGTGCATCGGGGACGATCAGGGAGAGTGTCAGGATGTCCTTGTCCCGTTCCCGGAGGAAATCGGCGATACGTGAAGCGATCTCCACGGTGCGCAGTTCGATGGCTTCCGTTGCCTTGCGATCAAGGGCCCGCACGCTGTCGGCAATGGACATGGCGCCCAGGTCCCTCGTGCTGCGCAAATGCTCGCTCCCCATCAGCTCGGCCTGCTGCACCGCCTGGAGCGCGGTGTCACTCAAGTTCCGGTTGCCCAGGTAGCCAAGGATCAGCAGCGGGATGAGCGCAATAACCAGGAATGCGGACAGAATCTTCGCCAGGATTCCGAAGGTGGGGAGTCTGAACTGCATCAGCGGCCTCTGTTCTGTTGCTGATCCTGCCTGCTGAAAACGTCAAGGCATCAACGGTCTCACGTACGATGTAATCGGCTACCTGGTATCTCTTGCCCGGCGAGCCATCGGGACGCAATCAGCCGCGGCGATACTACATCGATTAGGCGTCTGCCCTTGACATGCGACATGTCTCGTATCATGGACAGGAGTCTACTCGTTGCTCGTTCCCAATCTGAATCGATAAGGTCGCCGAGCCGGCGTTACTAGCAGTCCTTCACGATATTCTTGTTAAGATTGACGTGAGCAACGGTTCGACTGAAGAGTTCGAGGTACAGCACGCAGGGTTTCTCCCCGATTTCGATGTCCACCTTCTGCCCCCAGGTCTCCTGATATTTCGTGGCGCATTTTCCGCGGGTGTCGAACTCCTGGACGTTGGCCGGATCATATTCGATTTCCAGGGCGGCTGCCCCGGAAGGTGCCTTTTTTCTAAAGTCTTTTGCTAATACGGTTGTCATTGGTCTTTTGTCTCCTCTTGTTGTATCCAGTCCGTTTGCAGGGAACGGTACCCTGATCGATGCGGGCAATGGGAAGTACGTTAGTCTCCGCTTATTCCTGAGTCAAGAAAAAATCAATGATGCCGGTAACTACCGAACCGCATACCCCTTGCGCTTGAACCACCCAATGGGAAGGACATGCTGGAGACGCATGGCCGTACCTGATCCACCGCGCTTCATTTTCGTGAAATCCGATGGCGGCCACGACAACGAAGAACGGCGCGCGGAATATTCCGCGCGCCGTTCTTCGTTGGCATAGCAAAAAAACGTTAGATCTTGTCACCCTTCAGGTCAGCGGCGAACAGCTTGCCCGCCCCGCGGGAAGCACAGAAATCGCCGCACATGGTGCAGGTGTTTTCGTCCTCGGGGGTGCGGCTGTCGCGGATGGCCTTGGCATCTTCCGGGAACAGGGCCAGTTCGTACTGCTTCTGCCAGTTCAGGTCGCGGCGCGCCTTGGACATCTCCTTGTCACGTTGGCGTCCCTTTTCCGGATACTTGTTCATGTCGCCGATATAGGCGGCAACCCTGGCTGCCTTGACCCCCATGCGCACGTCCTCCTCATTGGGCAGTGCCAGGTGCTCGGCCGGGGTGATGTAGCAGATCAGGTCGGCGCCGAAGCGGCTGGACTGAGCCGCGCCGATGGCGGCGGTGATGTGGTCGTAGCCGGGGGCCACGTCGGTGGCGATGGGGCCCAGCATGTAGTAGGGGGCGTCGCCGCTCATGCGCTTTTGCAGCTGGATGTTCCCCTCGATCTCGTCCAGAGGCACGTGTCCCGGGCCTTCCACCAGCATCTGGCAGCCCATGTCGCGGCCCAGTTCGGCCAGTTCGCAGTTGATCAGCAGTTCCTGGATCTGGGCGCGGTCGGAAGAGTCATGGATGGCGCCGGCGCGCAGACCGTTGCCCAGGGAGAGGACGGTATCGTACTTCTTGAGGATGGAGCAGACACGGTCAAACTTTTCGTAAAGCGGGTTTTCACGGTTGTTGGCAACCATCCAGGCGACCATGCTGACCCCCCCCTTGCTGACCAGGCCGCCGTAGCGGTAGCCCTGCTTGCGCAGGCGCTCGATGGTGTACAGGTTGATGCCGCAGTGAACGGCCATGAATGCCATGCCGTCGGCGCACTGCTGCTCGATCAGGTCGAAGAGCATCTCCTCGTCCAGCTTGTTGGGATTGCCGTATTTGCGGGCTGCCTCGCAGAAGGCCTGATACAGTGGCACGTTGCCCACCGGCAGATCGACGGCGGCGATGACTTCGCGGCGCACGCGGTCAAGGTCACCCCCCACGGAGAGTTCCATCAGGGTATCGGCGCCCGCTTCCTGGGCCACCTTGGCCTTCCTCACCTCGGCGGCATAGTCGACGATGTCCGAGGAGGTGCCGATGGAGGCGTTGACCTTGGTGCGCAACCCCTTGCCGATACCGCAGACCTTCGGCTTCCTGTTGTGGTTCCAGGGGATGACGATCTTGCCTTCGGCAACCATCTGCAGGATGTAGGCGGGGGTGAGTTCTTCGGCTGCCGCGACGGCCTCCATCTGGGGGGTGAGGATGCCCTGGCGGGCGGATTCGATCTGGGTAAGCATACGTTTCTTCTCCTTGGTGATGGTGATGTGAAGTGTCAGTGGTGTGGATAGATCAATCAAATGGAACGCGGAAAGAGCGGATGTAAACGGACGACATCGGATCTTCTTTCAGAACGGTTGGTTATCCGATTTTTCCAGACTTTCCAGATGTGATCCGCGTTCCATTGCGTTCTGTTTTTATGGACTCGCATCAGGTCGTTGGGAGCCATTTCTTCACCAACAGCCCCTTTCTCCAGCCGCGCACCGAGTTGATCAGCCAGAATGCATCGCAGGTTTCAAGATCAATCGGGGTCAGGATCGCCTCCCTGAGTGCCCCCAGTTGCAGCAACTCCTCCCGCAGGGTTCCCGGCAGCAGGCCGCAGTGCAGTGCGGGGGTCAGTAGTTCCGCGCCGCGCTGGAGTACCAGGTTAGTGGTGCACCCTTCGGTCAGCTCGCCCCGCTGATTCAGCAGGATCACCTCTCCGCACTCCGGCCGAGCTTGCAGTTCGTCATCGTACCTGCTGCGGCGGGTGGTCTTGTGATAGAGGAGCGGATCGGACGGATCGCTGCGTTGTGAGGCGAGCGCCACCAACAGGGTGGAGCGTTCGGCCGCGGTGTCGTCGATCTCCTGCTGCTCCAGCATCAGGTCGCCAGCCGAAGTTAGCAGAACCCGTACCTTGTGCACGCCGGTCAGGGAGCGTTCCAGCTCCACGAGCCTATCCAGCAGTTCGCGGCGGGAAAAGGGATAGCCGAAGCGGGCCGCTGACTGCTCCAGGCGATTCAGGTGTCGCTCCAGCAGCAGGTAGCCCTGGGCGTCCCAGCGCAGGGATTCGATCAGGCCGAAATCCGCCGTACCCTTGGTCAGAAAGGCGCTCTTGGCCAGGCACTCCGCAAATTCCGCTTCTGCGTCCGAGTCCCAGGTGATGCCGCTGCCGACGCCCATGACCCCCAGTCCTGTGGCCGTTTCGACGATTGCCGTGCGGATGGCCACGCTGAAGGTCGCCTCCCCGCCGGGTGAGACGAAGCCGATGGCGCCGCAGTAGACGCCCCGCGGAGAGCGCTCCAGGTCACTGATGATCTCCATGGTGCGTCGCTTGGGCGCCCCGGTGACCGAGCCGCAGGGGAACAGGGACTGGAAGATATCCACCAGCCCGGCCTCCGGTTTGAGCCTGGCGGTGACGGTTGAGGTCATCTGGTGCACCGTGGGATAGCTCTCCACCTGGAACAGTGCTGGTACCGCCACGCTGCCGATGTCGGCGATGCGGGACAGGTCGTTGCGCACCAGGTCGACGATCATCAGGTTCTCTGCCCGCTCCTTGGGACTGGCAGCCAGCTCTTCCCGCCGCCGTTGGTCGTCATCGGCCAGGGGGTGACGGGGAGCGGTACCCTTCATCGGCTTCATGGTTAAAAGCCGGTCCTTAAGGGAGAAGAACAGTTCCGGTGAAGCGGAGATGATGCGGTGACTCCCCGTATCCAGCCAGGCGCAGAAGGGGGCTCGCTGGTTCCTGCACAGCCTGCGGTAGAGCGCGAACTGATCGCCCCTGACCCTGAAACGCTGGCGGGTGGTGAAGTTGACCTGGTAGGTCTCGCCCCTGGCGATGTGTTCCCTGATCTTCTCCAGCGCTCTAGCGTACTCCTGGCGGGATATCTCCAGTTCCGGTGGCGAGGCTGACTGGCCATCATTCGTTTCTGCCCCGGTTGTTGCGTCACAGGGGCGCCGCGTGCGGAAGATGCCGAACCAGACCAGCGGCTGGTCGCCACACGTTCCCCTGGCCCGTTCGGGGTTGAGTCCGCCGGCAGCCTCGTAGGCCACATAGCCTGCCGCATGCCTGCCGCGGCTGACCGCCTGCTCCATCTCCCTGAATACCGCCACGACCTGGTCCGTTGTGTGGGCCTGCACGATTGTTTCCAAGTCTTCGAACAGGTAAGAGCGGGAGAACTCCCCGCCGGAAAAGGATTCCAGCAGGGCGATCGGATGTGGCCTCTCTACGGTTTCGTGCATGCAAACGTGGCCAGGACCGGGATCAGGACCAGGGTAATGATCTCCACCAGCTCGTTGATGCAGCCGATTACGTCACCGGTTATGCCGCCGATCTTGCGGTTAAACCAGGCCCTGATCAGCCAGCTGGCCACCATGGCGGCTGCCAGGGCAGTGATGCCGGTTATCCCCAGCAGCAACCAGGCGATGGCCGCGGTGAGGACACCCGCCGCCAGCAGGCGGCTTGTGCCGGCGCCGGCAATCATGGCCGATCCCAGGCCGTCCTGGCGGGCGTTTTTGCCATGGACGATGGTCTGCACCTGGCAGTACCTGGCCAGGGTGGGGAAGAGCAGCAGGGCCTGCCACTTGTACTCAGCGGGAATCACCGTCAGGGCCTGCCATTTGAGCAGTATCCCCAGCACCAGCCCCACCGCTCCGATGGCGCCCACGTTGGAGTCCTTCATGATTGCCAGGAAACGCTCGCGGCTTCCCCGGGCCGCGATGCCGTCGCAGACATCTGCCAGGCCATCCATGTGCAGGGCGCCGGTCATGGCCGCCAGGAGGGTGATCAACAGGAGATCGTTCAGGGGACGGGCCACAAGGGGGGCCGTCAGCAGATTCAGTCCGGCCAGCAGGGCGCCGATGGTCAGTCCCGCCAGGGGGAAAACAGCCAGGGAACGCCCCAGGTCATCCCGTTGCCACGGGTGCCTGCAGGGGAGCGGGATGATGGTCAGAAACTGCATGGCAATGATGTACAGCCGCATTATTCGTGGGTGACCCCGGCCTGCTCGCGGGTTGCCATCTCGTTCAGGGTCTTGACCCCCGCCTCGATCAGGGACATGGCCAGGGCGGCGCCCGTGCCTTCGCCCAGGCGCAGGTTCAGGTCCAGGATCGGCTCGACCCCGATGCGTTCCAGCATGAAACTGTGGCCGATCTCCATGGAACGGTGCGCGGCGAAGATATAATCGGCCACGTTGGGGTGCAGTTCCGAGGCGATCAGCGCACCGGCGGTGGAGATGAAGCCGTCTATGACCACCGGGATCCCATTGGCGGCGCAGCCCAGCACCAGGCCGGCGATGGCGGCTATCTCCAGACCGCCCACCTTGGCCAGCACATCAAGCGGGTTGGTGGGGTCAGGCCGGTTGATCGCCAGCCCCTGTTCGATGACGCGAATTTTGAGTGCCAAGGCGTCGTCATCGATGCCGGTGCCACGGTGGGTCACGTCCCGGACCGCCTTGCCCGAGATGGCGGCGATGATGGCCGAGGAGGGGGTGGTGTTGCCGATACCCATTTCACCGGTACCCACCAGGGCGATGCCCTCGACCCTGCACTGCTCCGCCAGGTCTATGCCAACCGTTATGGCGGCCAGCATCTCCTCCCTGGTCATTGCCGGCCCCTTGGCGAAATTGCGCGTGCCGCGGGCCACCTTGCGGTGGATCACGCCGGTCAGGTTGCCGAAATCGTTGTCCACCCCCACGTCAACCACCCGCACCTCGGCCCCCACATGACGGGCCAGTACGTTGACTCCGGCGCCGCCGGCCAGGAAGTTGTATACCATCTGGGTGGTGACCGCCTTGGGGTAGAGCGCCACCCCTTCGTCGGTTACGCCGTGGTCGCCGGCAAAGGTGTAGATGACTTTCTTGCTCGTGTCCGGGGAACCCGTACCGCTGATGGCCACCATGCGGCGGGCGAACTCCTCCAAACGCCCCAGGGCGCCGGGCGGCTTGGTCTTTGCGTCCAGCCTGACCTGGGCCTGCTGCATCAGTTCCCGGTTGACCGGTTTGATGCGCTCACGAGTGGTTTCAACGATAGTCCTGTTCATGGGGTGCTCCATATCTGTGAAAGAGTTCTTGTCCTATTTAAGGCGCAGCGGTATGCCGCTGGCCACCAGCCAGGCCTCATCCGCCGTTGCCGCCAGAGCCTGGTTGGCCCGGCCGGCAAGGTCGCGAAAGATGCGTCCAAGGCGATGCTCGGGTACGATACCCATGCCGACCTCGTTGGAGACGATGATCACCGGCGTTGCCATGGTGGCCAGGGTGGTCTCCAGTTGGCGCACATCTGCCATGACACGCTCTTCGCTGTCGTCGGCCGGTTCTTCGTCCAGAAGGAGCAGGTTGGTGAGCCAGAGGGTCAGGCAGTCGACCAGGATGGCCTTGAACGCTCCGTCCTGGTCTCTCAGGGTCTGCGCAAGGTGCAGCGGTTCCTCGATCGTGTGCCAGGCAGTGCCGCGCCGTTCTTGGTGCTTCCCGATGCGGGCGTCCATTTCGCTGTCCAGGGAGCGGGCCGTGGCCAGGTAGCCCAGCGGTGCGCCGAAGCCCATGGCTAGCTGTTCGGCGAAGGCGCTCTTGCCGCTGCGTGCCCCGCCGGTAATGAATAGTGTGCGTGCCATGACCGACTCCTCCTCAATAAAAAGAGCCCCTGACGCCGGAAGATGGGCAGGGGCTCGAAACGCGTGGATACGATGTGGATACTATCCGGCTTCGGCTCCTCGTTCCACGGAGGTCCCAAAAGCTGACGGACAGGCAGGTTTCCTGGCTCCAGGGTCATCTTACTCGCCGCGCCTTCCCAATCGAAATCAGTGGCATGCATAGCGGCTTTCATCGCCTGTTACAGTTGCGGGTCAGCGAGGGAGTCCCACCCTCTTCCCTTTTATCCGTGCCCGTAACGGGTACGGCACCAGATCCGGTTGCAATTAAATGTGCCTGAGTATTACCAGACCGTCAGGTTGAAAGTCAAAAGGAAAATCAGCCGCAGGGTGATTGGTCAGGGGGGGCTGATGCCCGGCCGGGGCAGGGGCGCGCCAGGTTCCGGTACGTGCGGGAGCGAACCGGGGCGGTGCGAGGTGCTCCCCCGGGGAGACTGGTTTGGAGGGCATATCCACCCAAGCGACAAATTTTAATTTCAAGACCCCTTGATTTTTGATTGCGTGCTGATTATATTCCTGAAAGTTAGCACTCGGTCATCGTGAGTGCTAATTTCTGTCTTTGTTACGAAAACCACCACAGCATAAGAAAGGAGAAGTACCGATGAAATTGAGACCGCTTCATGACCGCATCCTCGTCAAGAGGGTCGAAGAAGAAACCAAGACCGCAGGGGGCCTCTTCATCCCCGAAACCGCCAAGGAAAAGCCGCAGCGCGGCGAAGTCGTAGCCGCCGGCAACGGCAAGAAAACCGAGGACGGCAAGGTGTTGCCGCTGGATGTCAAGGTTGGCGATAAGGTGCTGTTCGGCAAGTACTCCGGCACCGAAGTGAAGGTGGATGGCGAAGATTTTCTGATGATGCGCGAGGACGATATCCTCGCTGTCGTTGAGTAACCCCTATCTCTTTTATTGCGGGGGCGCGTGACATGCCCCGCGCAAATGCGGCATAGTGAGGGCGAATCGTTATCGCCTCTCCCCCAACAGGCACTTTATTCTTTAATGGAGGAATTCATCAATGGCAGCAAAAATCATCAAGTTTGACCAGGAAGGGCGCAACGCCATCCTGAAGGGCGTCAACATCCTCGCCGATACCGTAAAAGTTACCCTCGGCCCCAAGGGTCGTAATGTCGTTATCGACAAATCCTTCGGCGCACCGCTGATCACCAAGGACGGCGTGACCGTTGCCAAGGAAATCGAACTGGAAGACAAGTTCGAAAACATGGGCGCCCAGCTGGTCAAGGAAGTCGCCTCCAAGACTTCCGACGTTGCCGGTGACGGCACCACCACCGCAACGGTTCTGGCCCAGGCCATCTACCGCCAGGGCTCCAAGCTGGTGGCAGCCGGCCACAACCCCATGGAAATCAAGCGAGGCATCGACAAGGCTGTTGAAACCATCGTCGCCGAACTGCAGAAGATCTCCAAGCCGATCGTCGACCACAAGGAAATTGCCCAGGTCGGCACCATTTCTGCCAACAACGACAAGACCATCGGCGACATCATTGCCGAGGCTATGGAGAAGGTCGGCAAGGAAGGGGTCATCACCGTCGAGGAAGCCAAGTCCATGGACACCACGCTGGAAACCGTGGAAGGCATGCAGTTCGATCGCGGCTACCTCTCCCCCTACTTTGTCACCGATCCGGAGCGTATGGAAGCTGCCCTGGAGAACGCCCTGATCCTGATCCACGACAAGAAGATCTCCAACATGAAGGACCTGCTCCCGATTCTGGAGCAGACCGCCAAGTCCGGTCGTCCGCTGCTGATCATCGCTGAGGACATTGAAGGCGAAGCCCTGGCAACTCTGGTTGTCAACAAGCTGCGCGGCGTGCTGAACGTGGCTGCCGTCAAGGCACCCGGCTTCGGTGACCGTCGCAAGGCAATGCTGGAAGACATCGCCACCCTGACCGGCGGCCTGGTGATCTCCGAAGAAGTCGGCCACAAGCTCGAGCAGGCCACCATGGACATGCTCGGCCGCGCCAAGCGCATCACCATTGACAAGGACAACACCACCATCATCGATGGCGAAGGCAAGGAAGCCGACATCCAGGGTCGCGTCAAGCAGATCCGTGCCCAGATCGAAGAAACCACCAGCGACTACGACAAGGAAAAGCTGCAGGAGCGCCTTGCCAAACTGGTGGGCGGCGTGGCCGTCATCAAGGTCGGCGCGGCAACCGAAGTCGAGATGAAAGAAAAGAAAGCCCGCGTCGAGGATGCGCTGCACGCTACCCGTGCCGCCGTTGATGAAGGCGTGGTCCCTGGTGGTGGCGTTGCTTATATCCGTACACTGAGCGCACTGGATAGCCTGAATCTGGAAAACGAGCAGCAGTTCGGCGTAACCGTGGTCAAGTTGGCTCTTGAAGCGCCGATCCGCCAGATCGCTGACAATGCCGGTATCGATGCCTCCATCGTTGTCGACAAGGTCAGGAACGGCAAGGATGCCTTTGGTTATGATGCAGCTTCCGATGAGTATGTGGACATGCTCAAGGCCGGCATCATCGACCCGACCAAGGTTTCCCGCTCCGCTCTGCAGAACGCTTCCTCCATCGCCGGTCTGATGCTGA